>UEXL01000736.1_pt1 | contig 16047 bp, 6 predicted proteins | sample 1796671 | NCBI WGS metagenome assembly UEXL01 (sample SAMEA4772471, study PRJEB27181) | metagenome | reverse complement strand
TTTGCAAGCCCAGCAAACACGTTTGTGGCCGCCCGTGTGGACGCCACGACTGGTGCCCCCACCCACTACGCTATTAAGACTTATGAAACGTTGTATCAGGCCAGTTTGGCCAGGAACGGGTACCCGTGGGGCCTTTGAGAGATTTAGAACGGTATCTCTCGACGCACAGAATGTTGCAGAAATTATTTCTGTATTCGACACAGAAGGCAACGAGTACTTTGAAGTTGATTATCTGGTGCAAGACACGGTATTTAAAGAAGTTTCCAACTCTAATTTTAAAAACGACAATGTTCCATCAATTATAAAGCCAACTTTGGTATCGAGAAAATTTACAACACAATTTAATCGAACCGAGGTCACACTACAGTTTGGTAGTGGAAAAATGAGCAATTCTGATGTGGTAGCAAATCCACAGAATGTTGCAGTTGATGTTTTTGGAAAAACCTATACAACAACTGTGACTTTTGATCCGAGCCGCCTGTCGGAAAATGAAAGTTTTGGCATTGTCCCAACCAACACTACTTTGGTAATCACCTATCGAACTACAAACGGAATAAACTCCAATGTTGCGGTCGGCTCTTTGAACTCAGTCAACTCCGCCGTACTGGAATTTGAAAACAGACAAAACTTATCAGGTGACAAAGTTGCTGCCGTTCGCGCCTCAATAGAGGTTTCCAATGAGGAACCAATCGTAGGAAATGTTAGTTATCCATCGACAACAGAAATAAAGCAAAGAGTGTACGATACCTTTCCTACTCAAAACCGCGCAGTCACACAAACTGATTATGAAAATATAGCTTACCGCATGCATCCAAAGTTTGGTTCCATCAAAAGAGTGTCGGTCCAGAAGGACCCAGATTCACAAAAAAGAAACTTAAATATGTACGTTATTTCGGAAGATACGACCGGCAAACTAACCGCAAGTAACTCAACAATAAAAAACAACTTAAAAACTTGGATTAATCAGTATAGAATGATTAATGATACTGTTGACATACTAGATCCTTTTATCCTTAATTTTGGATTAGAGTTTATAGCGAAGCCGCAGAATATGGCAGATAAATATATTGTTTTAGATCGCTGTATTGACGCGCTAAAGAAACATTTTGAACAGCCATTCTTTATTGGAGAGCCTTTGTACATCAGTGATATTTATAAAGTCCTCAAGGACGTTACTGGTGTGTTAGACGTCACTAAGGTAAAAATATTTATTAAGAGTGGCGCAGGATATTCCAATGCGGCAATCCACGTTAATGAGAATCTCTCAGGCGACGGCTCGTATCTTGTTGTACCAAACAACGCTATCTTAGAACTTAAATACCCAGATGTTGATATGACAGGAATAATTAGATAATGGCAATTCTTAAATACACAGCCAGCGCTGACAATACTATTGTTAACGCATTTCAGCCAAATTTGTCAACACGCGGCACTGGTTCTAATGCCGGCATGGCCGATATACTTGAGACCTACTCAATTTATGGCCGAGCAATGACCCCTACCGCATCGAATACGAGTGGCTCCCAGGAACTATCACGAATATTGTTACAGTTCCCCATAACTGATATCACAGCAGACCGCACAGCAGGTAACATTCCTGCTAGTGGATCTGTGAACTTTTATTTAAAAGTGTATAATGCCGAAACCTCAAAAACAGTACCAAAAGATTTTTCTTTGGAAGTTTTGCCAATTGCCCAAACTTGGCAAGAAGGTATAGGTCTGGACCTTGAAAACTACAAAGATCTTACAAAGGGCAATATTGGCTCTAACTGGCTATACGCGACGAAAACGACACTATGGACCCGCGCCGATAGCGAGACAACGGTTGGTGGTGCCTATCTTACTGGTGCTAGCGACCCCCACTTCAAACAGGCTTTTGAATCCGGCCTTGAAGATTTAGAAATAGATATTTCGCCCTTAGTGGAGCATTGGATTGCTGGCACCAAAGGGAACTACGGTGTTGGTATTATGTTATCTTCGTCATTCGAAGCATTCTATTCATCCTCCAATAACACCTCCTTGGTACAAACACCATATACAGGAAGTATAATCAATAATACCGGTGGAGCTACAGACTCATATTACACAAAAAGATTCTTTGGCCGCGGCACACAATTTTTCTTTAAGAAGCCGACAATAGAAGCTCGGTGGGACTCCTCTAAAAGGGATGACAGAGGAGACTTTTATTTCAGCAGTTCCTTAGCTCCGGGCGTTGACAACTTAAACACCTTGTACCTCTATAATTATATCAGAGGGCGCCTGCGAAACATTCCTGCAATTGGTTCGACTGGTTCAATAATGGTTAGCTTGTATTCTGGCTCCTCGACCAACTATGCGGCGTCTGGTTCTAAACTTATTTTATATGATGGACATACGGCCGTGACCGGCGGGTACGTATCAACCGGAATATATTCCGCATCTATCGCTGTTACCGGCGCCATCTCTGATATTTCTACCTTGTATGATGTTTGGTGGAGCGGTTCTGGCATGGATCCCTCAACCCACAATATAGAATTCTTTACAGGTTCAATTTTAACAAAGGCGTTCGGGGCTACTACAGACACTAGAGAACCAGTATATTATATCAATATAACAAATCTTCAAAACAAATATGGGCCAAGGGAAACCGCGCGCTTCAACCTGTACGTTAGAAACAGAGATTGGAATCCCAATATTTACACCAAAGCGCAGAAAACACCAGAACACTTCCCAGTAGTCAGCGCTTCTTATCGCGTGTTTAGAATTCTTGATGCACTAGAAGCAGTAGCACATAACACAGGCAGCGATTTCGCAACAGGTCTGTCTTACGATGTATCAGGCAACTACTTTGATTTCAATATGAAACTTCTTGAGCCCGGCTATGAATATGGATTCAAGTTCTCATTTTACGATGATGAACTGAACTCCTGGCTTGAACAGGATGAGATATTTAAGTTCCGGGTGGTGAATAATGAGTATTAAAGATTTATTTGGTCGTAATTACTTATCCGACAATAACCAGAAAGATTTAACCGCCGATGTTGAATCCTCAACTAACTTAAAAGCAATCAAGGTCAAACAAGATTCTTTCTTGCCGCAAGTGGATTATGAAAATCCGCAGACATTTGCTAGATATGGATCCGCTAATCTATATTACAAGAGTGCTATTGACAGAATTGTAGATTTCTATCCATTTGATGGGTCGGATGCAGACATAAATGAGTTCTACAACCAGTCCTTGGACATTGAAAAATTTATATTCAATAAAAAAATATCCACGAACGACCGGATACATAAACATTTCAGCAGATGGTTGGGGAACCAGTACAAAGATAAATGGCTACGGCATACCCTCTTCGTTAGAATACATCACTTTCAACGGCGGACCCAACGTACTAAATCAAACTCAAGACTTAAAAAATCTGGTCCCCGACCCAACAAATAGTAAATTTCAATATAATAATATCTATGATGACAATTTGTACACCAACAATGGATACCCATCTGATTATGGGGACGGAACCAGAGAGTCTAACCTTAAAGCAGATTTCGACACAGGTGTTACAATTGAGTTCTGGGCATTAACAGGCTCCAAGCCATCTACGATCGGCGCCTTGACAGACCGACAAGTTATTTTTGACACGTGGAACAATGAAGAGACTTCAAGTGCAGACTACGGACGAATCAGGATTGAGCTTAAAGAAGGCGCCGCAAACGAGAGTCCGTTCTTAATAACTGTTCAATCAGGTACATTAAGTGGGGCTGTCGAGCAAATCAACACGTCCCTCGATTGGTTCAGGAATTGACGGCAGCACACTGGGTGACTGGAAGCACTACGCTTTTGTTCTTCAGAACTCTGGTTCTAGCTTTAATGCAAAACTTTATATTAACGGAGAACTTAATGATACCAATACTTATCAGAATTTAGCGGCAACCGCTACAATCGTAATTTCTGATTCTGGTGGCATTGTTAACGGAGAAACATTTACATTAGTTGATTCAGCAGGAACCAGTACAATCTATACAATTAATGGAGGCGTTCCGCTGAACGCCGGTGGTGGTTCCGGTGGCTCTGCAACGGTTGGGTTCGATGGTGTCGGCGGAGGATCCGCAGGAAAAGTCGCAGCCGCAGCAGCCATGGTGTTTGCCATTAATAACACAACAGACGCCAACTATACAGCAGTATCTGATGGAGTTGACACTGTAACAATAACTCAAGGAACGACAGGTACCGCAGGAAATAGAACAAATGCGGATGCAATTACTTCAACCACAGTTTCTAACTTTACAAGTGGTGGTGGCGGAGCCATTGGAGAGTTATCTCCAAAGGGAGTGCAAGGCAGAATTGGCGCACTACTTACTGCCCCAAGCAAATTAGCTGTCGGTGGTGTTTTGCCATCTGCGTATGCTGGTGCTGGTAAACTGGACGGCTCATTAGACGAGTTCAGGTTTTGGAAAACTGCACGCAGCGCTGAAGAAATTGGCCGCTATTGGTTCGACCAAGTCCGCGGCGGAACAAATCTTGACATCGCTAATACAACACTCGGCATGTACTATAAGTTCAACGAAGGCATCACACAAACGTCAAGTATTGACAGTGTTGTTCTGGACTATGGCGGCCGACTTTGTAATGGAACATGGACAGGATATTCAGCAAACTCAAGAAATACAGGCTCTGCCATCGTCTCTGCTAGTGCAAGCGAGGCGGAATACCTTGATCCAATCATATACGCAGTCCATCCAGAGGTTGTGTCGCTTAAAGCAGATCTGCGCGCAACTGGCTTATATCATGACGGCCAAAACACTGGCCAATTTTTAAACCTCATTCCTTCATGGGTTGTTGAAGAAGTAGAAGATGACGGAAATAGTGATCTTGAACAATTGGCACACATCATGGGCGCCTATTTTGATAAAATGTACTTGCAAATTCAAGCACTTCCATCGTTTAGGCATACCCAGTATACGAGCGCCTCACAAGAGCCGCTTCCCTTTGCTCAACATTTACCACAATCACTTGGTCTGATAACACCAGAGATCTTTGTGGATTCAAAAATATTAGAAAAGTTTAAGAATAGAACTGAAACCGAGATTTTTGAAAGCGACCTGAATGAAACAAAGAACCTAATATACCAAAATTTATATAACAACTTAACTACAATATTTAAGTCTAAAGGTACTCTTCGCTCGATTAGAAATGTATTACGTTGCTTCAACATAGATGATAACTTGGTTTATTTTAATGCGTACGCAAACAATCAAACATACGAACTTAACAACAACTTAAAGCAAACGCAAAAGAAGCGGAAGATGTTGAATTTCAATACGTCCTCAAATACAACTGCGGTTATGTACCAGGCGGCAGATCCAACATATGCGGATTCGCTGGGGTATATCTATAACGAAGTGACTGCTGGAGAACCATACAAAGATCAACAACATAAGCACGGCCTTACTTTTGAAACAAGCATCAGATTTCCAAAGTTCTTTAGAACTGCAAACACAATGGATAGAAACTTTTTAAGTTCTTCGCTAGCTGGAATGCAGACTGTATTAACTGGAACCTTTGACGGTACCGGATTAGATCGCGCCGATGACACTTCAGACCTGACTGCCTCTCAAGATGTGGCTAACTTCCAAGTATTCGCAATCCGCGATGAAAATGACTCCAAAAATGTAAGATTCCATCTGTCGTCTTCTTATGAGCCTTATCCGTTTTCTTTCGAGCTTACCTCAAGTACCTTCCTTAACGTGTACGATAACCAGGACTGGAACCTGTCGGTTGCACTGAAGCCGTCAAACTATCCAAATTCAGATCTTGTGTCAGGTTCGACTGATTACACTTATGACGTTATTTTCCGCGGATATAATGGCAATTTAGGTTCAATCGATAATAGTTTTGAAGTTAGCTCCTCGGTGACAAAAGCGGTAGGACAAGATATAATAGGTACTTGGAAGAGAGTCTATGCCGGCGCCCAGAAAACCAACATAACTGGTGCCTTGGTGCACCCGACAGACGTTCAGATTAACAGTGTTAGATACTGGACTCAATATCTTGATGGTGTATCCTTAAGACAGCACGCACTAGACGGCGAAAACTTTGGTATTTCTGGCTCGAACCGATCGGTCTCAGCCTTAGACACAGTGAACGTTGCACCATACAATTTCAATACACTTGCGCTAAACTGGTACTTCGGTACGGTTACTGGTTCAGACTCCTCCGGAGAGTTTTATTCTACAGACTTAAGTTCAGGTTCTGCTTTTATTAGGGACAACTTTGGCTGGGCCGGCTCCATTGCCGGATATGTATACCCAGGAAAGGCCCATGGCTTCCCTGCTGATAACGAAAACGTTGTTAAAAATGAACTGGTTAATGAATTTAAGTTTGTTGATCCAGAAATCGTAATCGCATCTGAAATGGTCAATATCTTATCAGAAGATGATGAGCTATTCGGATTATTCGACGAGGTTCCGAACTATACATATGTTATTGAAAAGAGCCTATATGCTGCAGTTACAGAAGAAATTCTAGATTACTTCGCCGGAGTCGTTGATTTTAACAGCATTATTGGAGATCCGGTTCATCGATACCGGTCTGAGTACAAGCCGCTGGAACTTCTTCGTAAAGTTTTCTTCGAGAGATTTAATAACGTCAAGTCAGTGGAAAAGTTTACAGAGTATTTCAGATGGTTTGACGATGCAATCGCAAACATAATCCAACAAGTCGTTCCCGCATCTGCTGATTTTGTAGAAGACATGTATAACACGGTGGAAAGTCACGTACTTGAAAGGAACAAATACCATAGTAAGTTTCCCACACTTGAGTTTAAGTATCCAGAAGCCGTGGGCACCACTCAAGGTGTGGGCGCATTCTTACTAACGTACATGACTGACCTATATGGTGGTGTTGAAGCATCCCCACGACCAACTAACGTACATAAAAACTACTGGAAAAAACGCGCACAACCGGGCGCCAAGGGTGTAGGTTCGTATGAGATCTCCTCGGGAGATGCAACCGTCGACGCTCAGAGAAAACAATTTCGCAACATAATGCACAGCAAGCCACAAATAAGTGGTTCTCAGGTTATTTTGTCGAAGGCTGACGGAACACAGTACGAAAGAAACCATCTTCTATTCACACAGTTTGGCGGCCTTGCAGCTTTGAGAACGCCAACGATTAATAGAACAATCAAGGGCGGCGTCAACTTTACTGATAACAAAAATATTCACTACACATATGCATCCTTGTATCCTGCCGGCCCGGTAAACACATCAGGTAGCGTGTTTGTCCCAGAGAATGTTTTATTTGGAGATTTAGATCAAGGTGTTGCCAACATCGACTCCAAAGCACAGTGGGACGAAGAAGGCAATGTTTCTGTAAAGAGAAAGAGACACTTCGGCGTAGTGCAAGGCCGCGATTACGCCGGCGGATTAGGGTATACACACACTAAAAACAGCTATGCTTTTCCCTTTAATGTTATAAGCGCCTCAATCTCTGGCGGTATAGACAACCTGATAGCAACTCAGGTGTCCTCAAGTTTAACGATTACTAACTTGCATAATGATGCTTACGGCGACGAGATGGAGATCCCAATGCAGAGCCCCTTCACAAATCAAACAGTTGGAGGCCATCAATCTCGTCACATAAATCTTAATGCCGGCACAGACACCTATAAAAACCGCGGCGAAGCATGGCGAATTCTGCTGGGTAAGTGCTCATATAGAACAGGCGCCATAGGAATGGTTGGTCCCGATTATCCATGGCCAGAAGCAAATGAAGTAGGGGAGACCCCCTATCCAATGACTGCTTCCAACAAGGCAGTGTACTATCGTGACTTTATTGCTAAGCGCCCGGTAAATATAAGAAATATTAAGAGTATGGATACAACTCGTGGCACCACAGTTTTAGGAAACTATGAACAAGAATATCACGTACTTCATACTTTCGGTGCCTGGGAGAACCCAAGAAACTTTATAGTGCAACAGCCAGTGCTACCGGGCCAATTATTTCAGAACAACTCGACTAGCTCAACGCAGACAAGAACAATTTTAGACATCCACAGAACAGAAGAATCACACTTCCAGTTCTTAAGTGAATATAGTATAAGTTACTTAACGGCATCAACCACCAGGACCATCATCGATAACAGATTCTCCACAGTCGGTGGACCTCTCACAGACGGAACAGGCTATAGAGACTTCCGAGGCAACGAATACTCAGTTTATAACTCTATTAACAACCGCTATCTTACAGTGATTAAACCTTCTCAGGGCCCCTCAGGCAGCCTTTCGGAGCCAACAGGTAGTGGTACCGCCGGAATACGTGTATTCGACATCCACGGCAAAGACTACGGCCTTTATTCACACTATGCAAGACACACTGCAAGGTTCGGCCGGGACTCGTTACACGTAACAGGTACAAGCGCCGCCACTAATGGCCCGGGCGCCTCGTACGATCAGTTACCAGGCTTTCATAAAATACACAGAAACAATCTTTGTTTCCCTAAACTTTCATCTGTTACTTTTACGGCAAACGACGACCCGCTCAATACCACTAACGATATCGCTGCATATTGGTCTGGAAATGCTGATGACACAGTCCTCATTGCTAGTTCATCACAGACAGCACAGACGTTTTCTTTCTGGTGCCCGGGCAAATAACGGCTTGTCGTCGACCGGCTGGATAAGATTTACGCCGACCTCAGAGGCCACCGACAATGTATGGCTTTGGTCAGTTGGGAGATCGAATGGCGGCAATCCTATGTTCTATATGGAAAAGGGAAAAACCGGAAGCCCCGGGGGTACCGGAGATTGTGAACTACAACAGAACGGCGGAACTATTCCAAATGATTCTGGCGATGACCATTTGAAGTTTACCCTAAGCACTCGTTCGACCGCGGCTCCAACATCAACTGGCACTCGGACTAATATTGAATATCGAGCATTCTTACCCGAAAACAGTAATGTAGATATTAATGACGGAGCTTTTCATCATATAGCACTTGTTATAAGTGGTACAAACGGCTCGCTAGCTAATGATTTGTCGGCAAGCTTCTATGTTGATGGGGTAAAATGTTTTACTTGTAAAAATGGTACCTCCGGTGTGACTCAAGGCCACTTTGACCAATATGCAAACAATTATGGTAGTAGTGGCTTCTTTAGTTATAACGGCAATAGTCTAGAGGAATATAACTTTTCAAACACTGCAAATAACCCACTGGCGCTTCCGTCTTCTTTGACCGGCGCCGGCGCCCCTTATCGAGGAGATGAGTTTTTTGTTATTGGTGGTGATGCTTCTAGCATTGCTGGAGTAACAAACCCTTTCACCGGGGCCATGGACCAGCTTTCTTTTTGGACGCGTCCCATAACCGATACCGATGTACAAGAGTTATATGGTTCTGGTAACCCAATCAACTTGCTGGCCTCCACAACCTATAATTACGACCCTAGCGCGTTGCATATGTGGTTACCTCTTGGAGAAGGCACCAACTCGTTAGACTCAGCGCAAGGTGATGCGCTCTCGTACACAACAGGCGATCCTGCTTTCAACAGCAGCAGCCACGCTATATGGGATGTAAGCGGCCAACAAAACAATTTCTATGCCATGAACCCGGCACATTCAAAAGCAGATGACGTCATGGTTCATTTTGCTACTGGCGCCGCCTCACACGATGCCGCCGGCGGGTATAACCCAGCCGTATCGGCGGATATTCTATCACCTCTGGATTCACCGAAGTATCTACATATTCTTCTGAGCCTTTGTTCGACAACTTTAACATCCAACACCAAATACCACGCGATTCTAGACAATACGCTTGGATTAAAAACTCTGTACACTCAACGGCATCGTGGTGGCACTGTGGCTTTACTCCACCCGACTATTTGATCCGCAGCGGAAGTTCGTATATAGATCCTATCAACTTTGTAAGTGCAAGTCAAGTTGGTAGTTTCTTTGCTACCGAGCGGCGCTTTTCAGGTGAAGCTACCGCCGCTCAGTTTATTCCGCAAGCATACAGAGTTAACACAAACATTACAGAACCAGTATCTGCTTCTAGCAATGTCTTAGGTTATCCTGCTTCGGTTCCATTGGCCGATTCGACGGAAGCCAACACTCAATACATGAACACATCACTCATTCAAGCAGTGGCCGACCCAGAAGTCTCCGCGGCACCGGCTTTCAACAACCTCATGATCAAGCGCGGAAATCAATACGGATACCCATCTTGGAAACAGGTGCGCCAGCAAGACAATCCAATTTTAACGAACGAGCACAAGACCAACAAGCTTTCCACAATGTATCTTGGAAACGTACAGCGCAACTTCGACTTGCCTCCTGTTTCAATGAAAGGTCGACCAGCATACGTTAACTTAGATTTTGTCAACTCTTTATCAACTTCAGCCGGCGGCAGAAAAGAACAATTCCAAAATGTAACTCTTAAAACATCTTACAACAATGAGATGATCGGATTCAACGAGTGGCAACTCGATAACTTTACTAAGTTAAATTACGACAGCGAAGTTACACCGTTTGAGCAGTTGGTTGCGATGAAAGACAGGAACAACATCCAGTTGAACTGGCTCCTGTATTCCGAGAATGTTTTCCCATCAACCCGCAGAGAATTCCTTTCCTCGTCAGTTACACGCGTTGGGTATGACAATCAATTCTGGAGAGACACTCTGGCAAACCGCGTGACTGGTGGTATGGGAGTCCCCAACTCTGTTGGTGTGGTTAGTTACATTGATTGCCCCGGCGCCCAATGGTTCTTTTAACCAGATTCCTAACACAAAGCATCTTTCCGCTCGACGCACCGTTTGATTTTGAAACTAGAACTGGGCCACCAAGAATTATTGGCACCGAAGCCACTATCCTCTTCAGCACCAATATGTTTTACACCGGTTCAAGCCTGATAGGATCAAACTCCGCTGGAGAACTTCAAAACACTTATACATTCTATCACTTTAGTAGGCCGGCCTTGGGTGGTACGTACATCGGCGCCGAACAATACGATGCCCTTACAATTCCCTTGTGCATTAGAAACGGCGGCCTGTATTCTCGCAAACACATGCTTAACTCCCCACTGTCCACCAATAGCCCAAGTTCAGTTCAGATGGCCCTTCGTGCTCCGTATCTTGGTAAAACAAACAATGGAGTTGTCCTCACTAAGAACATCATGGCTCAAGGAATCGACACAAACAACATTGCGCTTGGCTTACACAATATAGAAACCGGTTCAGGCGAGGCAAAATGGGAAGCCCCCGAACAAGCCGGCTATTTCACATCATCCAATGGAGTCCTCAGCTTTGTCTCTGCATCTTCTAAGCCTTGGTATAACGATTATGATGATTTCCGACAAGACATCAAGACAATCGCGAAAGGATACGCAGTGGTACCAGAATTTAGAATCTCTGATCAGATGGAAAACTATGCTAAAGTTGGTGTTCTTGGCGGAGAAAGCTTCGACACATTTAAGATACCTGGCACAGCACTGAGTAGCTCGCAGGATACTTTCTATAAAGACTATTCAAACTCTGACTTCCTTAGGCACTTTGCCGATGTTAAACAAATGTCTGAACTGGATGCTAAAGAGATTAAGTTGACATGCCACGCGGCAATCAAGTTTAATCCGTATAAGGGTTTCTATCCTGCGCAACGTTCACTCGACCTAGTCAGTCAGTTTTCAAAATCATTTGCTGACGGCTTTACCGTAACAACAGTGAACACTGATGCTAAAACAAAAGCCAGTCGCCACCTACGGCGCCACCCAGGTTCGTTCCTATCGCAATATGGCTATGCTCGCCCGGTGATGCAGCCGTTATTTGCGCCTGGTATCCTGTACAATTCAATTAAATCAGGCATGGCTGTCGACTATCCAATTCTTACCAATGGTTACAAGTTTAGATCCTGTCATATCACTGGCGCCGGCGGCAGCGATAACTACCTTATCTCTGCTGGGGTTTCTAGTACAAGCCAGGGCATCTGGCTCAAACAACTATCTTAGCGGCGCCTTCTGGGACTTACGGGTACCTTTTGAAGCCATTATGAACCCGCTGAAGAGTATTAATAATGTTACGATCCCCGATTGTGAACCACACCCATCGGTCAGCCTAGGTGCAGTAACCGAACACCCCGCAGCTAGAGTGCCGTTTACCGCTTCACTTAGCACACGCAATCCAGGCACCCTATACACTTTGATGGCCTCAAACTTCTTTGCTGAAGTTGGAAAGTTCTTCCTGAAGGACCAAAACTATACTAAGCTACAGTCTAATGGCGTCAATCTATCAACATTTAAGTTCAAAGAAGGAGAGGTATACGGCGCCCGGTTAAGAATGCGTGCTTCAAACTCTGGAAAAAGAACATATCAATTTGAGTCTGGCTCGACAGGTGACAACGAATGGTTCTCCGCTATTGGAGCCCAGGCATTTTACAGAAACTCTGGCTCTTTGGGTGCAGGCTCCGCGCCTGGCTCTTCCGGATCATTTGAAATTCCACAAGATCCAGCTATGAACCCAGGATTCCAACAAAACTTTACGATGTACAGTCGCACAACTGCGTTTGGTCCACCCGTAGCAGGCCGTGAATTTGGCCCTAATAGCAGAAACACCAACACCGGTAATACCGATTTGCTGGCACTCAGTGCCAGCACAACAGGTACAAAAGATTCCCTTAACGGTTATAACTGGTCATTCACACCTCCGTACTACGACGGTGAATCTTGGGTTGATTTTGTCTTCAGACCTTCGGCCTCGACCGACTACGATTTGCAAAAAATATTGCAAGAAACCAAAATACTGCAAAGAAGATATGATCCGGGACCAGAACTTTCAGGTCACCATAAGCACGATGTAGGACACAACAGAAGAACCTTGGTTCTAGATAATTCTAGGTCTGGAATTACATTCTCTTCACAAAACTACACTCCTTATGCTGGCGACAACATTAATGATAATGCAATGCAAGTTGATTCTTGTGTGAATTTATACGGCATAGAAAACGTTATCAAACAAAGGACAGACAAATTTGGAAACGTGCTGTCAAATGAAAATGAGGTGGTGGCCCAAAGATGGGTTATCCAGCCGAAATTCGAGACACCAATGCTTAACTTCTCCAATACCGGCCTGCACCCAATTGGCGGCCCTGGTAGTGGTAGTATCGCAGAGACTACGGGCAGCACCCTGACATTGCCACAAAACTTCGGATCTGCCTCAGTACCGCGCGGCATGTGGCACCAGTTTGGTACAATGCCGACTGATCCGGACATGGGGATATTCATGGAAATTGACGACATCCCTAGAAACTGGCTGCAAACTCATTATGAAGTTGTAACGGGTAGCTCCATTTATAACAATTATAACCCGGCCGCCGGCCCCAGCGTATTCAGAGAGATGAAATCTTTCGCGGATCTCATGGGCTTTACAAACGAAAACTCAAGTGTTCGATTGGGCGAGATTTCGAAGAAGCAAGTGATAAAAGAAGCAGTTGTAGCAGTTCCTTATATATTGGAAGGCCTCGCCGCCGGCGAAACACAGCCGGACGTTGCCGGGACAAACGCTCAAGGCCGCAAGAAGTTCATTAACATACCAAGAAAAAGAATCACCGCAGCCATGAAGACTACGGATGGTACAATCGAAGGTGACTCTTTAGACTCTGCTGGCGCTTCTATAAGAAAACTAGTCGACAGAATGGACGATTATGTGTTGCCACCACAGTTTGACTTCTTAAATAACGACCGCATCTCCCCAATTGTAATGTATATGTTTGAGTTTGAATACGAGTTGGATGCAGATGATCTATCTTATATCTGGCAAAACTTAGCACCGCGCAATTACAAAACAATGCAACTGCAACAAGATTCAACAGCCCACGAGTTAATAAACACTGAGCTTCTAACAGAGAAGAACTTATTGTCTAATCCAAACTTGAGATGGATGGTGTTCAAGGTCAAGCAAAGAAGCCAGGCACGGTACACAGATATGACAGTATCTCAAATTTCCCAAACATCAAGACAGAAAAGCCTTGCCGATGCACGCGAGTTTGATAAGAAAGAATACCCGCTAAATTATAACTGGCCTTACGACTTTGTTTCGATTGTTGAGTCAATCAAGCTAGATGTAGAGATGAAGTTTGATAAATCCACACCAGCCGATTTAAAAACTCGGACTTCAAAAACAACCGGTAAGCAAAACCAAACCTTGAATAAGAAATTACGCCGCAAAAAGGCGCTTAATTTAAATCAAAAGCAAAAAAAGCGTTAAAAGAGTAATTACAACACATGGCCAAGTTTTTAAATAAAAAAGAAAGAGTTTATGATTTAAAGCTCACGTCTTATGGCGAGTACCTGATGTCAGTCGGTCGCTATAAACCGCATTACTATGCATTCTTCGATGATAATATTACATATGACAACATGTACAATAATATTAGTGAGTCGCAAAACTCTATAAATACAAGAATCAAAGACGAAACATCGTATTTTGAAGGCCTTGTGTTGTTTGAGGACATAAATAGCACACAACAGACATTAATAAGCCAGAACCTTGACGACGTAGTAAAGAGCCAAACAAATGACTTCGGCAATGCCATCGGCGCCGATATAATTTTTAAACAAGCCAAGAACTATTATGCTAGCGACGTAACCCCGATCCAATATACTCCCCGAGCCGATATATTTAGGTTTGATCAGGCGATTGGCGATGCTCTGCTAGATAGCAACGAAACGGATAACGCGCCGGCTTGGAAAGTCGTTGTTTTGAATGGTCGTATTGATAGCTCTACCACAAAGCTAGAAGTCAGTCAAGCAGTAACCAGTTCGATACCTCAAGTAAACATTACGGTTGATTACAAAAAACAAATCAGATCCAGCAAATACCCAACCAGATTGTCAGACCAAGTCCAGAACAACTCGATTAGAGAAACGCAGGATAGCACAACGCCCTTTGCTGATGATAACTTTATTATGCTAACTTCTCAAGATCCAATCATATACGTCGATGAAGTCAATACTGAATTATTGACTGAAAACTTTGACATTGAAATATTTGTAGTAACAGGTTCTAGCTTGGAAAGAAAATATTTTGAAAACAAAGCCCCACAAATAATCGATGGATTAATGGTCAGACCAAACCCGGAAGAGCTTAACCCCGCACAACAAATAGGCAAGACTGCGGTTGAGTATTATTTTGACCTCCGACCAGATGCACAGGCAGATCCAGAAATAGTCTGCAAACAACTACAAATTTACAACAAATCATCTTATTATATTGATCTAGATATTGACTGCGATACTGACGATAGAACAGATGTATATAATGATATTTACGGAAGCGAGGTACAACCAGAAATATGTCTAGATTAGTAAAAGGCGCCGATTTAATTAATCAATTCGGCCGAAACTTGCCAACGCCTGTGATTGATACTATTCGCTTAAAAAATATGCGCAGCGATGATCCGATATATGAGGAACTCAGTGACTTAAATAGTGCAGTGGGCGCCGGCACCAGCGGCAGGTACCAGGCGGACCCAGAAGAATCGGAAACCATAACCCGTATTGATGTTGATATTTCCGTGCTGATGAACACATGGGACGGCTTCAAGGCAGAGGAGTTGTCAAAAGAGTTGTTCCAGACAGTCACCTCCAACGACGAAACGGATAATGAGAGCTTATATATTAATATATTTGTATCCCGCAATACCTCCACCACCAGTAAACTGAAAAGCTCACGCTTGAATTTAAAAAATATTTTTACTCCTGCTTCCGATCTCGGCCGAGATTTTCTTACAAACAAAGCCGCGTACGATGCAGAAAATTATCAGTTGCTCAGCCATTTAAGTGCTCTGACTGGCCTAGGTCAGACAAGTGAATATATTGTTTCTGTTCCGCTGAGTGACTTTTACGACACTGTCCAGCTTACTGCAGTTTTTGATGAGGACAATAATCCAATAATCAAAATGTCTCAAATTTCTGTAACAACTTATATAAAAGAACTCCCAGAGGTAGAAAATTTAACCTATTTTGCAACGATATCAAATGGTAACCCAATCATACTGGGTACCAGTATTGAAGGAGCAGCCCG
>UEXL01000159.1_pt1 | contig 16052 bp, 31 predicted proteins | sample 1796671 | NCBI WGS metagenome assembly UEXL01 (sample SAMEA4772471, study PRJEB27181) | metagenome | reverse complement strand
CTCGTCCTGCGCCCTAGCCGCATCCATCAATCCTCTTTGAGCAGTAGCCTCTCTGCCCATGCCTCGCTCAGCACCACGAATATCTTCCGCAGCGCCCCTCATCATGGCTCTGGCACCTTGATCCATAAACTGCTGACCCATGCGCGGGTCATATGCACCTATGCTTTGTTCATACAACTGACGAGCGCGAGGGTCTGCAAAAGCGCCTGCAGAACGTGGGTCAAAACCACGAGCAGACTGTCTGAATAAGTTTTGAGCTTCTGTTAACTGTTGACCAAAACCACCAAGGCCACCAGCGAGGTTACGAGCTTGTACTTCTAATGGCGAAAGACCAGCAACCTGTTGCACTGGTATGGGTATTTGTCGGCCAATCATCCCGTATTGAGGATTAAAGTAGAGATCTTGAAGCTGGCGTGCCGCCATCTCTGTTGGATCTGAATACCTAATTCCAGCTTGAGGTAAAGCTAAAGGAACCCCAGTAGCAGCTTTTTCATCTTCGCCTTCAAAAAATGACATTACGCTTTCCTCATGGCTTTTCACCGGCACGCTGTAGCGCATACATCATGCGAGCGCCTTCTCTACGCTGTTCTTCTTTAGACTTGCCAGCACCTTCTAATCTACCAATACCTCTCACTGCTTTTGCGTTTACAACAAACTCGCCATCGCTAAGCATTGCAGGTATGTCATCAGATGTTTCTGTCCCTGGCCCAGAGATCGGGCCGTTCATGCGAGGGAAGTCAACATCGCCGCCATCAGCAAATCCGCCATAAATAGGCGGCGTGGCGTTTCTCATGGGATCTGTTTTCGGCTCAGACAAAAGAAGATCAGTAGCTCTTTCTCTATCTTTTTTAGCTAACTCTTCTTTAAGCTTTCTAATAGTTTCCAACAAACTCTCTACAGACTGTCCTCCACCCATGGCAGAATCTGCGCCGTTCTTCCTGACGCTCTTCCAGTTTCTTCTTGACCGCCGCCGCCGAACCCACCACCCCCAAGAGCTTCACTGAAACCAGTAAGCTTGCCGCCAAGATTGGTCATAAAAGAACTAAACCCACCTTGGTTCATATACATTGGCTCAAGTGATGCAATGCCGCCTTCAGCCATACATTGGGCCCATCCAGCCATGCCGCCGAAGGGATTGAAGCCACCGCCTCACTACCAATTCAATTTGTCTTCTTAAATCAGCTTGAAATTCGGCCATAGATTCAAAAGGTTCTTGGCCTTGAGCTATGCGCATTTCATTTATTCTTTCTAATGCTTTATCTGAAGCTGAGATAGGAGAATCATCTTCTTCTTCATCTCCAACAGGTGTGCCGTCAGGATAAACTCGAATGGTTTCTGGCTGAGTCCCTGCAGGTACAAATCCAGCGGGCACTTGTGGGGCTTGAAGTGGCCCGCCAATATTAGGCGCCATTCTTTCATAGTTCGCGTATTGAGCGCCAGGTGTGCGTTGTTGTTGCAAAAGAACCCGCAAAAGGATTGGCCACGCTAGGAGGTAAAAAGGTGGTGCTTTGAGCAAGGCCAGGGACAATAGATGATAACCCAGCAGGTCTTTGAAAAAACGCTGGTTGGCTGTAGACATTAGCGGTGGCTTGAGTCGCTCCCGTCTCTAATGCCTGTAGTCTTTTGCCTTCTGATGTTGTTGGCATTTATGCATCCGCCATGTCTAGTTAACTAACACTTCCACCTACGTCTTGCTTGCCGTAGCCTTGAGTTAGGATCTTTTGCTGCTTTAGGAAACTTCTTCATTTGCCCAGCAGATCGAGCGCAGAAAGACTTCCTGCGCTTCGCACGTTTACCTGTGGGCTTGTCCTCCGTTACCGCCGTCTGGAGTTTACTACCAGGATTGGCCTTACGATACGCTTTTACACCCGCTTCTGTCATCCCCGCGCCTTCTTTTGTAGGGCGAAAATTCTTCTTATTACGCTTCGGCATGGTGTCGCGTTTACGCTTAGCGGCCTTTGATCTGCCACCCGTGACAGCCCCACCACCATTGAACTCTTCAGCGTAACGTCTAAACATCAGGAGTACCTAGTCCTCTTGCGACGGTCAGACATAATCGCACCGCATCCTCTATGGTTGCGCATCACTTCGCCACCATTGGCTTTTCTTACCACTCTGCGTCCTCTTGCAGAGGCAGGCGAGGTGAATGTCTTTACGTTTGTAGGCTTACCGCCTACGCCTTGAGGCTTTGCTCGCTTTCGCGCAACTGCACTACGACGCTCGCCTTCAGTCATGGCTTTTGCTTTTGACCTAGGCACGCATTTGGGTACTTACGCTTTGATCCTTTGGTCTTGGCACGCCCGCAGGCTTGGAACTTACCGTCTTTTTCGGTGCTCCAATATCTACCCAGTCGCCCTTCGGGCCTTTGCCAAACCAATCTTGTAGGCTCATGTCACGCCTGCCATCCTAGCTCTCTTGGCAACAAAGCCACCGGCATTTTGCGCACCACTCGCCTACCTTTGCGGACGCAGGAGATGTGCGGACTCTCTTGGCAGCTGCAGATGTGCCGCTACTCTTAGGCTTTGGCCCTTTGAAGTCTTTACGCTTTTTACCAGACGGGTCTTTGATCTTGCCCGCACAGATCTTGCTGGCATAGGCATTTGCGTAAGCTGATGGATAAACATCAAACTTACGCTTGGCTGCTGCTTTACCCCTTGGGCATAGTTTTGTCATGAACCTACACTCACTACTATATTGCCGTTAGTTATCACTTGAACTGAGCCTACAAGCGCAGTCGCTTCAAGCGGATCAGTGGTGTACGGTAACTCTTGAGATAAACTTATCCAGTTGTCGCCATCGTACACCTGCAACACGTTGATCGATGTGTTCCAAATAATATCGCCTCTGTTGAACTTTAGCTCATCTCGCTGTGTTCTGGTAAACAAAGGCGTTGCGTCTGGATCAAGAGAGTCCAAACTCAATTCTAATAAGCGCACAGTTCGATTGAACGTGCCGCCATCGACCATTTGGTTGCCTTGAATAAAAGGCAAACGGCCCTGTAATACTTTGCTCATCGTCTACCGTTTGGCTGCACATCTAGTCGAGTGCCGCCAATCCTGAACCCAAGGCCAAGCCTCACATCTGTTGTTCCGTCATCATCAGACTCAAAGCGTACAACCGCCTGCCTGCCACGAGCTCTTGCATCAATCTTTGGTGCTATTGGTAAAAGCTGTGGTTTGATCAGTGGTCAATGAGTCGCCGGGGAAGTTGCGCGCTTTGATGACAAAGTTCATCGTCTGGTCAGAGCCGCCGTCACCTGTGAACTTAACGTCTGGTATGCACCTGCGAATAAATTGAAACTCTTCGCCATCACCTAGGTCAAAGTCCGCGCTCGATGAAGACGTTGTCCATGGGAGAGCCGTCGTTATCAAACCCAGTTTCGTGCGAGTAAACATAGTTGCTAGTGCCATCGCTTCCTGCTGCACGAGGAAGCTTTCAAGACCTTCATCAAGCCACGCTGTTCTAGATAAATTGCCTATAGCCCATGTTTGCTCAACGTAGTTGTAGGTCACATATCGATCAATCACCGTGTTTGTGCCAGAGCAGTAGAACCAACCTACCTCATCAAACTGTTTGTTCACGAAAGCAAACACCTGAAACGCTTGACCTTCATTGAAGTCATCAAATACATAAGACCTGACACTGCATGGCACAGACTGCACGGCGCCTTGGTATGAATAAAACCCTTTCTTATCCATCCAAAACACACCAGCAGGCGTGTTAATCGGGGCATTTGGGCCAATAAGACTGACGCCCTCGTTGATTAGATTCAGGCCAAAGGTGAGAGGTGCGCCGATGAACTGCAAGCTGTAAAGCGCAACATCAGTCCATACAAGTGTCTCTTGTCTAGCTCGCAAGCCGCCAACAATCTGTGATCCTGCAGAACAACGAAGAGAGCCTGCTGTGTTTGTAGACGTAGGAAACCATTCTGCTGGGTTCTCTTGGTCAGAGAATGCAATTAATAGTGGATCAGATGTTCCTGTCCTTGCAGTTGCAGAATCATTTATTGGGTCTGCACCAAGGGCAATAACGTGTCGGTCTACGTCAGAAACAAGCACTTGTAGCGCAATCGTGGGCGTAAAGTTCGCGCCTGTTAAGTCTGCGATATCTACGGCTCTATCCGTTCCCAACGTCTTTGCGCTTGTGTCCCAATAATAATAAATTCGACCTGCCCGCACATTTGCTATCAGGTCTTCGCCAAAACTATCTAAAGACCAAAGGCGTAGCTGATTCAAAGAACTCAGCGCGCTTGATGAGCCCCAGGTGCCTGCACCCCATGCATCAGCGCCCCAACCCGTGCCAGCAACAAATACATCAAGGCCGACATTGATTTGATATGCGCCTACTGTTGAGCTACCGCCATTGCCACTGTCGCTGCTGTTAGCCGTTACCGTTGCGCCAGAGGTGTCTTTGGCTGTAATGACATACACGCTAGTGCTGGTAATCGAATCGATCTCATACTCTTGATTTAACACGGCAGCAACGACATTCCCGCCAAGTGAAGCAGCGCCAGAAAAAAGTTACGAAGTCGCCTTTGGCTGCACCATGAGCAGTGTCAGTCACGTTGATTGAGCTTGACCCATCAGTTGCACCAAACGTCACATCGCCTGCAGATGTAGTAGAGCGTATAGGGGTGATGTCGTTGTAATTTGCGCCTGATTGTATGTAGAGCTTAGTGCGAGTGCCCAAGCCTAAAAGTTTGGTGCCGGATAAAGAAGTCCATCCAAACAGCTTTCTGCCTGTGCCATTGAAAGAAGCGGTAACGAATTTAACCCAACCTCCTATCTTTTCAGGCAAGCCCTTGCGAAATCGAACAAGATTGCCATCAAACCAGCCACCTTCAGCGGTGTAGTCGGTGCCTTCTTTGTTGATGCCAGGGTTAAATATGTACTTCTGCAGAGGCATTACTAATATTCACCTGTGCGTATAAGCTCAGTGACTTCTATTGCACGATCACCCACCTGTCTTGCCCATCTGCTATCCATAAACTCATCAGCAGCTATATCATACTGTTCACGAGACATGGCTTCTAAGGCTTTGACAAATCCTCGTAGTCTGGTCAGACCAAGGTTGAAGCAAAGATTTATCATGGCATCTCGTCTGGGTTGAGTAAGATCTCCATACCACTCATACGCAGCGGCTAGTTCTTCATCACAACGCTTTATATCGTTTGACAGCAGATATTCAATCTCATCGTCAGATAGCCCAAGGCCAGACTCTGAGATATTGCTGCCGACACCAATGGTTTCTTGTCGGCTGTACATGATAAACTTTAGACTTGACGCCTTCGTGGCGTTTGATCATGTCCATGAACTGACCATTACTTTTCTCGTGCTACGTGATTGACCTTCTCGTAGCTTCTCATTGCGCCGAGACCCAACATCCCCATCATAACGGGCACAAGAAGTGTTGTATCTACCTCTGGCACATCCATCCAGATACCAAGGACATTAGCGATGATGGTGTTGTACAACAGCCCTACCGCACAGATCCAGCCGATGGCAGGTCGCCACCCAGCTACAAACAAACTCTTGTGTGCAGCTTCCATCTTGTTGATTTCAAGCTGGCCTTTGAGAGCCTCATGCGAGTGTTTTTCACTCATCGTCGCTATCTCATGTGCTAAGGCGTTCTTCTGATCCTTGTCTTCTATGAACTTGTCCAGTAGTCCAGTGACCGGCCCAACGAGTGATGCAACAATACTCATAATCTATTTCCTATTTGACCATGCTTGTGCGCCAAAAAACGCAGCTAGGATGCCTGCAACACTGACAAAATAAACTGCTGCCATATCGCCTAAGATAGAGGCAGCTTGATTCATCCCAAAGAACTCACTGACAACCACAAGGCTTGGATAGAGCAACATGCCCCATAGCGCAAACCAACTCATAGCACGTTGGGCATCTGCTCGTTCATGCCGCAAGCGTAGCTCCTGCAACTCTCTGCTTGTTTGTAGCTCTTCGTCAGTGACAATGCCATCACCATCCGCATCGTATTCGGCGTACTCAGAACCGTCTTCTAGCTTCTTTGCTGCCATATCAGTCATAGAATTTTATGTTTGGCCTGACTTTAACAGGGATACAGTAGGCTGTAATGTTTTGCTGATTGTTCAACCGCTTGCCTTCTACAGGCTTGATAGTTCCCTGCTCTAGCCAATAAGCAAATTGATTGCACCTGTGGATGTTACGGAAGTGAAACTGGCCCGCGACTTGTTCGCCTTCGACCAGCATAACTAGCAGGAACGCCATTATCATCCGAATATCTTAATGATTAACACTATGGCCCCAACCGCTATTGACCCCCAATCAGGAGCGTCGTTCCTCCTACTAAAATCTGGCTGATAAGAATAGCACGCGCTTTTTTCTTTCGAGCTAACATAGCTATGTGCCTCTGTCGTGCTTCTTCCTGTTCTTTTTTGGCCCTTTTGAAATCCTCCAAGAGCTTCGGGTCGGCAACCAAAAGCAAGTCATTTACGCTTTGCCAATGCCTCTCATACTGCCTACGAAGCATTTGTATTTTGAGGATGTCATTTTGGCTAAGAGCCTTGAACGTAGAGTTTTTACGGTCTACTTCAAACGTGTTAAGGGCTTCTCCAAAGTCGGAGATCAGTCCCATCGCCTGCTGCACGCCCGAACCTGTCTCGTTAACCTGTTGAATTACTTGGTTAATTTGGTTTAGCAGCAACCCCGCCGCTGCAACAGATTCGATCACCATAGGACTTACCTCACATAAATTGCGGTAAAGCTACAGCTACAATCACTGTGACGTAGACCCCCCCAAATCATCATTTCTAGACGATCAAATCGTTTGCTGCCAGAAGCGAGGCGCTTTTCGATAGCCTCGTAACGTACCGCACACTCTCGCTCATGCGCTTCAATTTGCGCTATGGCTTTCTCAGTGGGTGTCACTGAACCGCTACTTCTGCTTCTGACTCTTCATCTTCAGCAGGCTTAACTGCATTGATGATAGCGTCACGGTAAGCATTCAGTACAACTTGACGCTCGTTGATCTGCATTTGCAAACGTGCGATTTCTTGCCGGATCTCAGCAACACGCGCAACGTGCATCTGGGTCTCAACGGTCAGGTCTGACACGTTATGCTCTTCGTCGTTAATGACAATCTTTTGTTCTTCGCTCATTACCAAGGTACTCCGTTAGCCGTGGCTGGTGTAATTTGTCCGTCAATGTTAGTTTGCAGTCCTGCTTCGACAGTATCTTTACCAACGTCAGCCTGAACCCATCCAATTACATCCGCTTCGGTCAAATCGTCGTAAGCGATATAGTCTGACGCCGTGGGATCAGGCGTGAAGCCACAAGTGCCGTAAGTATGAGCGCGGAAGGAATCGTCACCGTCTATCTGCTCTGCATTGCATACCCAGTGAGCGACGACGACAGCGCCGTTCATATTTTCGGGTAGTAGGTCTCGTTCTAAAGTCGATATGACCCAAGTGAAAGTAGCCATTAGTTATTCTCCAGTGTTTGTACTTTAGCCTCTAAGGTTTCAATGCGGGTCATAGCTTCTTGCAAGGCTTTAGTCACCTTCCACATCATCTGCGCTTCATTGACACCAATGCGTTCTTCAACGGCTGCTTTAGCCTCTGTAACTACTTCACCGTCCTCGCCAAGAACTTCTTCTACCGCGTCAGCTTGCTCTTGAAATACATTAACTAAATCAGGGCAATGCTCTTGAATCTGCTGTGCGATAACGCCAATCTTTACAGGTGAGTCATCTGCCTCATCCTTATAGCGGTAGTCAACAATCTCCCATGCCTTAACGCAATTCCACTCATTGTCTGTGTGAATCGTAATATCTTTCTTAGCATTTCGGTCAGACAGGTTGACGTTATTACCTGAATAATTAAGTACGCCTCCGTTTGAGTAAACACCAAATTTTGCTCCCGTTGTGGAAGTGCAGTATATAAAATGATTGTCTGTGCCGTTAGGGTTTACCGAAGTGTAATCAATAGCAAGTCCGTAAGGACTCCCAGTGCTGTTGTTAATGCGTTGTGTCCAATGAGCAGATACGGTTTGCAAAACTTGAAGTTTTGCTGATGAACTGCTCAAAATTGATGTTGTGTTAATTAGTAGCCGCTGGCTGGAGTCTATGTGCATGCTTTCTGAGGCGTTGGTATAAAACCTCATGGTATTATCACTATGCTTGTACTGGATCAATCCAGCATACTGAGCCGTAGAGCCTGATGCATTTGAGTCAGCAAAAGCAACGTGACCGAAGCCGTTTGCATCATTCGTATCATCTGAAAACAGTGTTAAAGTATTTGCCTCAGCGCCAGAACCTATTACTACATGTTTTCCACTAAGCGAATTAAAAGCTGCTGGGTTACTGTTGCCAATACCCACGTTGCCACTTGAGTCGATGCGCATGCGTTCGCTCGTGGAGCTAGTACCAGTCTGGAAAATCATCAGACCGTTGCCTGACGTGCCTATAACTGCGCTACCGCCAGACATGCCCATGAAGAATTCAGCATCTGTAACATCTGTTTCATGGATATTTATAACTGGCTTAGTGTTAGCTAGTTCAAGGATGCCAACAGCCGAACCTGAGAACTTTGCTGCTTGGGGGCTAGTGGTGCCGATGCCGACGTTGCCCGAATTCAAAGTCATGGTTTCGGTTTCTGTGCCGCCCGCAATCGTGAAGAAGCGTAACTGCCCGTCCTCCGTGCCGTCAGAAGCATCGGTGATTTTTGCGCTTATGAAGCCATAGCGAACGTCTTGTGTGTTGTCATTGCGACCTTCAAAGTCTATTTGACCAATAACATCTGCATCAGCAGGGTTGGCTGAGAATCTGTACATACGCAGATTGGGGCCAGAGTTGTCATCGGTGTCTGTGCTTATAAGAGATAAATTGTCTGTGTTGTCAGCAACCGTAATCGTAGCGCCAGCAGAAGACGTAATAGCACCATCCACTTGCAGCGTAGAAGCCATATCCACAGCACCATCAATATCCACGACATCCAGATTAGTTGTGCCGTCAACGTCTATATCGCCTGAGATGTCTAAGCTGGCAAACACAGAAGTGCCTGTCGCGGTCACAGTGCCTGATACGTCAGCGTTACCGTTGATGTCTATGAGCGTCGCAGTCAGATCAATCTCATCTGTAGCACCTAGCGCCAAGACAGTCGCGCTTGAGCCTTGTATGAACTGGCTCGCATCGTTGAACATAATCTTGTTGGTGCTATTAAGCGTTAGGCCAGAACCGTCTGTGTGCGTGAGCGTAGTATCGCCATCTGCGCCAAACGTGATGACTGCGCTGTCAGAGGTAAACGTCAGGTCATCGTCAATGAACAAATCAGGCACAGACAGGTCTTGGAAAGCATCAACCATCGCGCCACCAGAGCCAGCACCGTCGCTGTAAATCGCTTTGGTCTGACCATTAGCGATTGTGATCGTGGCACCAGAGCCTTGCTTGATAATGATCGACTGCGATCCGCTCGTTGCGTTCTCAATAAACCACAACTTGCTGACCGTGTTTGGGCCTATAGTGATGGTGCAAGTTGAATCAAGAGTGCCAGTATATTTGAGGAAGAGAGACCGGCCCGGATCAGTAGACCCATCAGCAATAGTAGTAGTATGAGTATCAGCATTCGTCGTAATAGCTTCGGTGCCAAAACTAAATGCCTCTGCAATCAACTCAAGGTTGGTGTTTGTACTGGTGCCCCATGTACCTGCCTCATCGCCAGTGGCAATCTCTTTGAGCCGTAAATCGTTAACGTAAGTTGCCATTTAAGCTACCTCTTCCCAATTAGGAGTTTGACTGTCAGTGACAGCAGCCCAACTCGGTGTTTGACTATCCGTTATAGTACCCCAGTTAGGGTCTTGGCCATCATTTATGATGCCATAAACAAGGAAATACCCTATCGCGCCTGTCGCTGAAACACCCGTGACAGAAACGTTTGCATCTGCTGCAACAGTAACGTTCCCAACGTTGGATTCACCTTGGACTCCAGTGACAGAAACATTTGCTGTACCAGTGACCGTAAGCGAACCAACCGCTCCAGTCCCAGCACTGCCAGTAACAGCAGCATTCGCGCCGCCGGTAGCAGTAACCGTTCCGACAGATCCAGTGCCCGCCACGCCCGTGACAGATACGTCAACACCCGCCCCTTGGACGATTGTGACTGACCCGATTGCCCCTGTGCCAGAAACGCCTGTGACAGTGGCATTTGCGTCTGCGCTGACTGTGACAGTCGTAACCGCGCCAGTACCCGCAACACCTGTAACCTCGACAGGTATCGCTTCATTCCAAGCGCCTTGGCCCCAAGTTCCTCTGCCCCAACCTGTAACATTTGCCACACGTTATACCCTACTGATTATGGCGACGGTCTTTCTGCTGTTTTAACCAGCGGCGATATTCTTCTTCAGTCATGCGTTTCTGCTGAACCTGCTTGGCCACAAAATCCTAAGCAATGCGAATAATCGCGTTAGACGCATCTGCTGCGGGAAACTGAATCGTAAAGTCACCAGAGCTAGACGTTTTGTCTGCACCAAAATCTAATGCACAAACAGCCGGGTCACCAGAGGCGCTGTCGTTAAAGATCAATGCGCCTCGTGCGGTCAGACTGCTAGAGCTAAAGGTTAAATCAGAAAAGTCTGTTATGGCAGTAGTGCCATCGTTGCTAGGATCAACACGAGTCAAGGATGCACCTTTGGCGGTGTAGCCAGTGCCCGATATTTCATTAGACGTTGTGTATGCCGTGGTGCCTGCACCCAAAGAGGCAGAGCTTGTGTACAACGCAAGATTAAATGTGCTGCCACCTGTGTTCTTAAAGTTGTGAACTGCTTCTAGTATTTCTTTTTTGAAGGTAGTGCACATCGCTGTCGTTATCGCCATTACAGACTCCTGATTATGTTTGCCATGTCAGCATGGCCCTGTTTTTCTAGTTCTGCGATCAAAGTTGTTCTGTCGCTCTTGATGGCTTCTTTGATGTAAAAAGCCACCGTTGCTTCTACCGATTCTTTGAAAGCCTCTGCCTGTTGCGCAATCAAAGGATGGCAGTTACCGCCAACGCTCACAATCTTATCCGCAGCAGCCTTTGCCCAAAACTCTGGGTCATGCCCTTTGTCTTGTGTTGTTGCCACTACAACGCTACCAACCTCCAGACTTGATGCCTCAAACAAAGCCAATCTTACCCCCTGGCAATATCGTATCTATACTCATCTCTTGCGCCATAGCCTTCGCCAAGCTTTTTAAGAGCAGATATAGCTATCATAAAACGCTGCTCATATTGAGCCGCCTCTTCAGGTATTTTCAAAAAAGTAGCCGCTTCTACAAGTGTGCCATACAGCAAAGCATCAGGCGCGTTGTCAGAAAGCCAAGTCGTGCTTGATCCTGACGTTGTTGTCAGTGATGCAGGCCGATACTTGTAGTGAAGTTCAAACGCATAGTCAGAAGCTGGTGTAGGCGCCAAGATAAACGTGTTGTCATCGAATAAGGCGTAATACTTTGTTGGCCCAGTCGTTTTGTTGCGTTTGGCGTGTAATCTCTGATGAAAGTCACATGCTTGAACAGTGGATAGGTGTAAACACTGTTAATGATCAGTGCCAGACTGTATGTGGCCAAGAAGTCTGATGGTGTAGCTAAGTACGGAAAGTCTGTTGTTGCGTTACCTGTGACGTTCTTTCTGAACACAGGAAGCTCTACATTCTTCAGTATGCGCTCTTCAGCTTCTTTTATGAATGTATCAAGGTCAGCTACAAACGTAGTCTCTGCAGTTTCGCAGTAATCCTGAACCGTAGACTTCAGTGTCGCTAATGTAAAACTCATGTTGTCACCACCGTTACTGTTCCGACAGAGCCAGTTGCGCCATCTATGTTGAATTCTGAACCTATCGGATCACCCGTGGTAGACATCATCTGATTATCATCGATGGTTCTTACAACGCCTGCCCCGGCAACCACATCAGGAGAAAGATTGGGCCTGGGGAAGCGCAAAGCTTCTGGATCAGAGAAACATTGTGAATAGGCTCTAGCTGCGGGTGTTTGGGTTCGTAACACTCAGGACAAACACGAAAACCTGTCCACTCTTTCTTGAGTGTGAGGTATTTATACTGAAAGCCACACCTGTCGCATATGGCAATTGCATACTTGCCAGAAGCAAAAGCCATTACGCTATCCTAGATCTTAGACCTGGAGATATCATCAAAGAAGCTCTGCTTTGATCTTGATCTGCAGCCCTAGCAAACTCTTCTTCATAGAACCCTTTGAGCATCTGAACTCGGTCTGGCGCTTTCTTAAGCGCTATGTAATACGCCAGTCCAGCAGCCAAACATGGATAGAACCTAAAAGGCACATCTACTGTGTTCACACTTGCGTCTGCATCTTCAATGCGAACTAAGCGATTGATGATCAACTGGTCTGTTGCGTTTTCTGATGCTGGCCAAATGTAAAGACGGGGAGTCAGTTGTTTATCAAGGAAGAACTGAGTCGGCCTTGCTTGAGTCGATTTGGTAGGAATGTTGTAGTACTCAGACCTGCCTATCTGCTCCATGGTGATATCTGTGGTCGTAGAGCCTTCAGTTCTTCTGATAACAACGTCTAGCACATCAATTGTGCTTGCAGACAAGTCAATAAACTCAGCACCAACGGTAAGCGTGGTTGCGCTATTGGTAACAGTCCATTGATTCAAACCTCTATTTGCCCAGTCGGCAAACAGAAGGTTCAAAGATCTTCTTGCAGTTACGCCATCGTAACCAGTGCGGAATTCAAGGCCACATCTTTCAAATGCTTCCTCAATGTATTCCGCAACATCTGGCTCAAAGTCCCTACTTCCTGAAGTAGTCATTAGTAACTCTTTAAGACTTCAACAATGACAGTGTAAGTATCAGTATTGCTTGCACCAATGGTGGTGAACATTACATCGCCAGTTTTTCCATCTCCAGCATTGTTTGGAATGCCTGAGAAGTCTGAGTAATCATGCTATCCATTTGAATCAGGCGATAAACCAATAATTAAAGTATCTGCATCAGCATCATTTAAAAGCTCAACACCCATGCCGACACACTGCCACCAAATTTTAGCTACGGCGACTTCAGTGCAAGCTGCGCCAGCACTGTTAGCTGAAAGGGCGCTTACATCAATCTTCTTAACAGCGGCTTCGCCACTGCCATCACTGATATTTGTAAACTTTAAAACAGCTTTTCGTTCACCATCTTGGATGGTTTGAGAGGTAACTGCGTCAGCCATAACAATCCCCTATTACGCTATCTGAACGTACTCAATGATGAACGTAAACGAACCTGCTGTTGTAGCATCAACCGTGTTGGTGATGTTGCAGAAGATAGTTCTTGCAGCAGAAGTGTATTGCACAGAAGCAGGCGCCGTAGTGCCGCTTTGCGTCTGAGCCACAAGCGTTGTTGTGGTTACGTTGTGCTCAACAACAGTCGTGCCGTCTAGAATCTCATCAGTCACTGCCGCAACAATCTGTGCGCCAGAACTAGAAGTACCAACTTCATAACCAATGTCACCCGTACCAATAACTGGTGAGGTGTCACAAAAGATCTTGATGTCAGTAATAATTGTGTTTGCAGGCTGCGTAAACTCACCAATAGTCGGGCTATCACCAGCTGTGGTGTTTACAGTAACGCCTGTAGCAAAGCCAACGTGCTTAAGATACTTAGCGGTTACGATACCAGTAGAAGCAATATCGACTACATCGGTAACTGCACCAGTTGTTGAGCTTTTAGAAATAACTTTAAAACCGTTCTCGGAACGGACTGCACCATTGAAGGTTGTATTCGCCATGAGGATCTCCTGTCGTGGCTAGTGTCAGGCACGGTATGCGCCTGTCAGGAATAACTTTTTATATCACACATAAAGAAAAGGGGCAACAAATGCCCCTTTCTTATTGTTTCACATGAAACAATTATGCGCCTTGCGATCCGAACACTGCGCGTGGATTACTAAAGCCGAAGCTGTATCGCTCACGGGCCTTGTAACGCACGTTACCAGTGTTGAAGTCACCTTCCATAGAAGTTGCAATCGGGCTGCGCTCAAAGTGCTTGAAGCCATCTGGGCAGTCAGTCAGACAAAGAAAGCATCAGTGTCAGTCAAGAAATGGTTGACTGCGTAGCCTTGTGGCAGCAGACCCATGTTCCTAATAGCGTTGATGTCGTTGTCCGCTGTAGCTACGCGCCCTGGTGTTTCTAACAGACGATCAGCAACAAACTGAAGTTGAGGTGGAACAATAAGCTTGGTTCCTTGCAGAGCCAAGATCATGTTTCGATCATCAACAAACGTAGAGATGTTGATCAAAGCATCTTCTAGAGACGTTTCGTTCAAATCTGCATACGCAGAAGGACGATTTGAGAAGGTGCCACCACCAGCCAGTGGGTGCATCATCAATCAACTCAACACCGTCACCGCCAGCAAAGCTAGAATTGAACGCATTGTTCAAGACGTTAGCAGCTTTAACTTGCTTGGTGTGTGCCATGCTGCGTGCAAGAGCCTTTGTATAACGTGCGCCAAGGCGGTCATACAAATTATCTTCTACTGCTTCTTCCGTCAAAGCGAAAGCCAGTGCAACAGTTTCGTGCGTGTAACGAGCGGTGAAACCTTCAGACGCAGAGTCGTAACCGACACCTTGACCTTCAGACTTGTCGCGCGCATTACCAAAGCCTACGATCAGAACCTCTTCTTCAAACGCTCGGTCTGAAGATTCAGTTTCAAAGATCTCAGCGTGCTCGTTTTCATAACGAGCGTATTCCATGCCAAATAAAGCGTTGAGACCAGGCTCTAGCTCTTTGGCTAATTGTGCTCTTGAAATAGCCATGAATTAACCTCCTTAAGCTAGACCAGCGCCTTTAACGCCGAACAAGTGGTTTTGAATAGTTACCAACACATTGGTATGTGCTGCGCTTACATCTGAGTTTTCAGGATCTTCAGATATGTCAATTGCCTTAAGGCAAGTGAAGTGGCAGTACCACCATCTGTTACCTGTAACTCAGCGCCAGAAATACCTGTTACGGTGCTACCTGCGCTGGTGTATACGATATCGAAGTTGCCGAACAAGTCTGCAATCGGGAACGCAATAGTAGCCTGGATTTCAAATACAACCATTGGATCATCAATGATGAAAGCAATTAAGTCAGAAGCATTAGTGCTTGCTGGATAGAAGTTACTGAAAACAGTCTTCTTGGTTGTTGGATCGGTATAGGTGCAACCGTTAAATACACCAACGATAGGCACAGTGCCTCCGTCAGCGTGAACCTCTACCGTACCACCAGTAACTTGGGCAACCATATCCCCTTGGAATATAGCAGTGCCATAGTTAGCGGCGATTCTATATCGGCTTTGTCCGCCAGTGTAGGGTGCTCCCCCTATCATTCGTGCTGGACGCATGCCAAATGCGGCATCTTGATTTGCCATTTTGGAATCTCCTAATTAATAAACACAATCAAAACGAGGCTACTTTCTGCCTCGACCAAATGAAACCTGCGTCTTTCTCTCGTTAGAGATTGGCATTGCAGGGTGCTCATCGCGCATCAAATCATTATCAACAGCGTTCATCTGTTGATTAGTTTGCTGCTCAAAGTGAGCATTTCTTTCGTTCACCGTTTCTTCAGGTATCTTGGTAAGCATCAGACCACCTACACCCACAGTACCAGCATGACTTCCTTCGTCTAAGACAGGGAGATCGTAGCCTTCGATTTCGCTAGGATGTACAGGTTCGTACCCCTCACGAAGTCTCATGTGGACATTGGTCTTATCTGCTTCACCGCGCATGTGGGTTCTCACCCAACGATACTTCATGCCTGGAGGCGGTTCTGGTGTTTCCAATGCTTGAGGTCTACGCCATGGCTTTCTAGCTTCAGTAGCTGTTCTTCCGCTGCTACCTCTGGGTGCTCTATTAGAGCCTGCCTTTTTGCTCGTCACTCATGATCGTTGTAACCTCATTTTCTGTTTTGCGTATTCTTTGTACGGAACTCCAAGCTTCCTTGCTAATGCTTGTTCACTTGGGTTCAGTGCAACTCTACGAGAGTTTTGATTGCGTCCACTTCCAGTCGTGCGCGATCCAGAGACAACCGTTTGGACGGATTGTTG
>UEXL01000396.1_pt1 | contig 16113 bp, 16 predicted proteins | sample 1796671 | NCBI WGS metagenome assembly UEXL01 (sample SAMEA4772471, study PRJEB27181) | metagenome | reverse complement strand
CATTGCAAGCGTGGTTTTAGGGAACCGCAAGACGCCTTTGAGCAATGGCATATAGCCAGCAATCAGTATCCTGTTTACCGGGTTATTGCTTTCGGCGACCACCTTTCCTCGAATGAAATACCCCATCAAAACCGGAACCACTGTAACAGCGAGCGCCGCACTGGCCGCCATGGCATAGGTTTTAGTAAATGCCAGCGGACTGAACATCCGTCCCTCCTGGGCCTCCAGGGTAAACACCGGAATAAAGCTGACGGTGATAATCAGCAGACTGAAAAACAATGCGGGGCCCACCTCCGAAGCCGATTTCGCCACTACTTGCCAACGGTTTTCCGGCGTCAAAGGCGTCCGCTCCATGTGCTTGTGCATGTTCTCGATCATAACGATGGCACCGTCAATCATCGCGCCTATTGCAATCGCGATACCGCCCAGCGACATAATGTTGGCGTTCAGACCTTGAAGATGCATCACGATAAAAGCCGTCAAAATGCCCAACGGAAGGCTGATGACAGCAACCAGTGATGACCTGACATGAAAGAGGAAAATGACACAGATCAGCGCCACAATGGCGAGTTCTTCGAGCAGACTTTTCCATAAACTGTCAACGGCCCGGGAGATTAATCCGGAACGATCATAAACGGTGACAATCTCTACCCCTTCGGGCAAACCGCTTTTGAGCTTTTCCAGCTTTTCTTTGACGCCGTCAATGGTTTTTTGAGCATTTTCTCCCGAGCGCATCACCACGATACCGCCCACAGTTTCACCTTCACCATTGAGCTCAGCTATGCCACGGCGCATCTGTGGCCCCACTTCGATTTCAGCTACGTTTTTCAGTAACAGCGGAGCGCCGTTAGCGTTCACACCCAAGGGAATGTTACCGAGATCCTCCACGCCTTGGATGTAACCCGTGGCGCGCACCATATACTCTGCTTCCGCCATTTCCACCACTGAGGCACCGACTTCCTGGTTACCACGCTGAATGGTGTTTTGAATGTGCGACAGAGGAATATCAAAAGCACGTAGCTTTTCTGGACTGACCTTTACCTGGTACTGCTTAACCATGCCGCCAAGGGCCGATACCTCAGAAACGCCGCTCACCGTTTGCAGCTCGTATTTCAGGAACCAATCCTGCAGGCTGCGCAGCTGGCTCAAGTCATGCTTGCCACTGCGATCCACCAACGCGTAGAGGTAGACCCAGCCAACCCCGGTTGCGTCCGGCCCAAGTTGTGGCCGAGCGCTTGGTGGCAGTGTGGGAGCCACTTGGGACAGATACTCCAGCACCCTCGAACGGGCCCAGTAGGCATCAGTATCATCATCAAAAATGACATAGACATAGGAATCGCCAAAAAAAGAATAGCCCCGCACGGTTTCCGCGCCCGGCACCGATAGCATGGCCGTGGTCAGTGGATAGGTGACTTGGTCCTCCACCACCTGCGGCGCCTGCCCGGGGTAGTTGGTCTTAATGATGACTTGTACGTCGGATAGATCCGGGATCGCGTCTACGGGGGTATTCTTCACGGAATAGAGGCCCACACCCACCAGCATCAAGGTGCCCAGCAGCACGAAAAATCGATTGCTGATGGACCAACGAATGATGGACTCAATCATGACGATGCTCCTCCTTGTCGTGATGATCGTGCTCCATGGCGTCCTGGCTCATGCTGTCGTGGTCCGGCATAGACATCTCATCGTGGCCCTTCTCGCTCTGTTCCGGCATCGAGCCCTGGCCTCCCCCTTCATGCTGGCTGTGGTCCATTTCAGAAGATTCGGTATCGCCTGTAGATCCTTCACCGGGGATGTGAACTTGGCTCAAGCGGTAGTCACCGCCGCTATCCTTTACTATCTGTACATGCAGGCGCATCCCCGGCTCGAGATCCTCCATGCTGACGCCTTCCTCGACCATGAAATCCATGGTCATGGCGGGCCAATCCCAATCTGGTATCGGCTCGTGCTCGAGAGTGGCCATACGGTGATCGGGCATCAGGCTGAGAACACGAGCGGAAACCCAAGTCGACGAGGGTTCAATGTCTTCTTCAACAGAGGCTTGTTCGCTCTGGTCGGGACGTGGCGTCATGCGTTCTAAATCTGCGGTTTTGCTGGACTCCGAGTCGATCAGGAATTGTGCGGAGGTGACGAGACGCTCCCCTTCATTTAAGCCAGCCAGAATTTCCACTTGCCGCTCTCCGACGCGCCCCACTTCAACGACTACGGATCTAAACCTGCCCTCTCCTAGTGCCAATACCACGCGTGCTTGACTGCCGGTACGAATCAAGGCTTCACGTGGAATCAACAGGGTTTCCGCTCCCGCCTCGGTTTCAATGACCATCTGCGCGAACATGCCTGGTTTCAAGAACCCATCGGGGTTGTGGAAGTGCACCCGGACCTGGGCTGTACGGGTTTCGGCATTGAGTGACGGATAGAGGTAATCTACCTGCCCCAACCACTCTCGACCGGGTAGATAGTCCAAGCGCATACGCACAGGATCGCCCTCACTGACCAGGTTCGCCTGGCGCTCAAACACCTCTCCGATCACCCAGATGTGCTCCAGCTGACCTATGCTCATCATATTAGTGCCGGGTTTGATGAACATGCCTTCACGCACCGAGAGATTCTCCAATACACCGGACTGAGGGGCCGCGAAAGTGATGTGTTGATTAATCCTTCGGGTTTCACGCACCCGGTCGATTTCATTTTGAGGTAAGTTCAACGCCAACAGCTGGTCCACCGCGGCACCTACAGCCACTGAATTGTCGCGCTTTAGCGCCATTAGCAGCTCTTCTTGGGCGTTGACCAGCGTGGGCGAATAGAGCGTGTACAAAGGTTCGCCTTTTTTGACCGGATCGCCAACTGCTTCAACGTAGAGCTTCTCAATCCAGCCCTCAACTCGCGGGTTGACATGCACCAAGCGATTCTCACTGTATTGCACATACCCGACGGTTCTAACCTCCGGCTGAAGTCTGCCGGAGTCAACCCTAGCGGTACGCACCCCGAGATTATTGACCACCACGGGGGAAATTTTGACGGTCCCAGGCTCATCCTTACCACTGCCCTCCTCATAAACCGGAACAAGGTCCATGCCCATGGGCGATTTGCCGGGTTTGTCACGCCGATATTCGGCATCCATGGGTGCCACCCAGTACAGCGGTTGCCGTTCGCCTTCAGTGGCTGTAGTCCCATTTTCGTTGACGTCACTCAACAACCAGAATCCCGATACACCGAGCAACGCACCCACGGTTGAACCAAGCAGTACTTTAGTTAATGTATTCATTATTGACCTTCCTAAAACGGTTCGATTGCCCGTGCATCGTCCGACGAGGGCTCGGCGAGCAGGTAATTGATTTGGGCCATTATTTTCTGACGCTCCACCGCGATCACAAGTGCTTCGACTTTGGCATTCAGTTCGGCAATGCGCGCCCGGACGGCCTCGGCGAAGTCTCCGCTATCGTTGCCATAGGCCGCCAACGAAGCCTCTGCCTGGTCGGCCATTTGCGGTAGCAGCTGCTCGGTGTACAGCGCCAAGCGCTCATCGAGCCGCGTCAGCTGAACGCTCGCCGTTTCCAGTTCTGCCATCAGTTGGCGACGAAGCAAGTGCCTTTCGGTTTTGATGGCTTCGGCTCGATTCACGGCGGCGCTAACCTCCCTGTCCTGGCGGTTGCCTGTGAAAATAGGAAGATCGAACGTCACACCAATTGAGAACAGATCAGACCGCTCCGGCCCCATGGGATCGCTGGCGCGAGAGCCGTATTGGGCGGTCAGGCCCCACTCGGGTTTGTATTTCTGTTCTGCCAAATCGACGCCGGTTTGGGTCGCGTCAATGCGCTGCTCCAGCGCCATCAGAGCTGGGTGATGGCGGATCAACTGGTAGCGTGCGTGTTCGTCAGCGGCCTCGATAGTCGGTATAGTCAGCGGCCTGGCGAGTGATGGCGTCGGCAGTATCGGCGCTAAGGGGACTCTTGCAGCAGCCCCGATCCATTCAGACAGGCGGCGCTGTGCGGCCTCTTTCTGCTGCTTTAGCGTTGTCAAGCGATCATCCAGACGGGTTAGCTCCAACTGCGCGCGAATGACATCCTGCTGACGGACCTGACCCAACCCCGACGAATAATGGGCCTCGGCAGATTCCACCAGTTGCTCGAACAACCCCCGATTCCGCTCGATCAATCGAATACTTTCCTGTGCCCTGTAGGCCTCTAGCCATAACTGACTGGCCGTTGCTTCCACCTTGGCGCGGCGATCTATCCTCAGCAGAGGGTGCTGTCCAGCAAGCTGCTGTTTTTGCCGTTTGGCAAGCGCCAGACTGTCACCACGTGGGAACATTTGCGTGACACCCACCGACAACTGAGTCATAGCCTCCTGGTTGATGTCGAAGCTATCTACGGGGAAATTGCCCGCCATCAGACTTACGCGGGGATCCGGCAAGCTCGCTGCGGCAGTCGCCTCATCATTGAGCGCCTGCTGGGTGTGCTTGCTGCCAGCAAGCCAAGGATCTGCTTCGACGGCGAGGGCTACCGCTTCTTCCAAGGTCAGCGATTCCGAAACCGGCTGAGCAAGGGCTGTAGCACTGCCCAAACCAAGTGACATAACGGATAGCATTATGACTAGTACTCTCATAACTGAACTTCCTGTTGATCACCCGGCTGATATTGCTGGGCGGGGTTCTCTACACTGACAAACACTTCGGTGTTGCCATCTTTTTTCATCAGCAGGACCTGATAAGCCCTAAACCGATCTTCAGCCTCCATCCCCGGACTGCCAAGGGGCATGGCGGGTACAGTCAGACCCACAGCATCAGACGGAGGGTTGGCCAGAAACTGTTGGATGTAGCGCGCCGGGATGTGCCCCTCGAAGACGTAGCCTTGTGACGATACGGAGGTATGACAGGAGCGGAGATTGGGTGCGATCCGATACCGATCTTTTATGAGTTTCAGGCTTGATGGGTGTTGGACATCTGTTTCAAAGCCCTCGACATCTATATGGTCAATCCACTTTTTGCAGCAGCCGCAACTTCGACTTTTGTAGACGGTGAGCACCTCAGCGCCACCAATGGCCCAATCAGGACTAGCGAATCTCTCCTCCACTTTCCCACAAGCAACTAGCAAGGGCAGCGTGAGCAACCCCAGCATCAGATTTTTAAGGCGTGATGAATGCATATTTGCCTCCCATGACAAATCGCCACTTCGTGTTCAGGTTTCAATTAAAAGGCAACGCCGCTTCGCCTCCCTTTGGGACGGCACATTACCTTTAGTACTTGGTTAGCACGGATTAATTGAGTGAAATCAGGCGATTGGAGGTCTTAGAAAAGGGAAAATCGGTGCCAGAGGAAGGGCAAGGTAGCGCAAACCTGAAGTCTCAGAACGAGTCCCCAATGACTCCGGGGTAGTCACGGAAGAAGTCAACATCTGAATTGACAAGGCACATCCCACCACCGCACAGCCAACCCCCGATTTATCGGTATCGCAGCACGCCCCCTCTGCAGACTGCACGCTCTCGACAGGGCCCATTGCTTGGTGATCAGTGTGTTCGGCAACACCTTTTAAGTTCGTGGATAGCTCGTTCGCTCCATCATCCATAGTGCAATAGCGGGGCATACCCATGGCAGAGGCCTCCCACAAGAACGGCATTGTTAGTAGAACTACAACAACTGTTATCCGGTTCACCCAGTCACGCCTTTGTCTGTGCCGAATCGGCGACAATCTCTATAATCTATAATGTCTCTATTACCCGAACGATCTATATTTCCTGTGCGTCGGTGCAATAGTTCTACCCTACCGGTCTATCGCGTCACCCCTGCTCAAAAAGGCGGTCGCCCAAGCGTAAGATCTTTCAGCTACCATGATAAGAAGAAAAAACCAACAGAAAGATGGCATCAAGATTACAAATTTGTAATCTATTCGTCACGTCCTGGAAATGGGCTAACCTTCAGACTCTAGTTTTAAGTTGACCTGTGACCAGGACACAGGTCTACCATACCGATATTGATAGTTGAACCTATGTCTTTAACGCAGGACCTTGACGTGGATCAATATGAGAGCTAACACCCAGGGTCACCCTGTTTACATTGCTGACGAAAGGGATGTGACCCTATGCGTGTTAACCAACTGGCTAATGAGACTGGGGTAAGTGTAGATACTGTTCGCTACTACACCCGTATTGGATTTCTGAAACCAACGAAGAACCCGTCCAATGGCTACAAGGAGTACTGTGCCAAGGAAAAGCGTCGAATGAGGTTTATCCTCAGCGCCAGACAACTCGGATTTTCGGTGAGCGATATCGCCGAAATCCTGGATACCGCTGATCAAGGTGAATCCCCCTGTCCTCTCGCCAGGCGGCTTATACAGAAGCGTCTGGAGGAAAACGAGAAAGGCTTCCAAGATAGTCAGCGACTACGGCAACGTATGTACTCCGCAGTCAGGGATTGGGAAACAAAACCGGACCGGGCGCCAACAGGCAACATGATCTGTCATCTGATCGAGGAGTTCAGTGAGAGCGGGTAGGATAAACGTTCAGTGTGACACAATCATTGAATATCTAAAGCTTATTGACACAAACAGAGGCACAAGCGCATGCATGTAGGAACCTGGGGCCTAGCAATTATCGTCACAGTTTTTGTTTCATGGCTAATGTACCGATATCTAGCTCCGGCCAGCTGGAAAGAATGGACGCGCGCTGGCGTGCTGCAGGCCTTTATTATCGCCTTTTACGCTGAAATGTACGGGTTTCCTTTAACGATCTACTTTCTAACTCGATTCTTCGGCCTCGATCTGGCATGGAACGAAGGCGGCAACCTCTGGGCGCAATTGTTCGGCACCCCTACGGCGCACATCATAGCCATGCTGCTCGGCTACAGTTTAGTGTTTCTAGGAGCAACTCTGGTCGCGGAGGGCTGGCGCCGGATACATCAAGCACGGCGCCGTGAGACTCTAATGACCGATGGCATTTACGCGATTGTTCGCCACCCCCAATACACTGGCCTCTTTCTCATCGTGTTCGGTGAAGGGGTTGTGCACTGGCCGACGATTGTCTCACTGATCGCCTTCCCAGTAATTGTCCTAGCCTACACGCTACTGGCTCTGAAAGAAGAGCGGCAGATGCTGGAACAGTTTGGTGATGAATATCGGGCTTATCGACAGCACGTCCCGATGTTCATTCCCCGCCTCAATAAGTTGCAGCAGCAGGAGTTTTGAATGAGCTTAGAATTCACAACCATTATTAGTGGTATTGTTCTTCTGGCGGTTTTTGCGCTGGTGGGCTGGAACCTACGAAGAAAGCGTTCGCGATCCGAAAAAGCAGGGGAAAAGAATGAGCGTTGACTCACAACCTTCGAGCGCTGTGGCTAAGCTGACTGTGCCGGGCATGGGGTCGGACCACTGTGCGGGTATTGTAAAGACCTCGCTACAGCGTCTTGACAGCGTCGGCGACATTACAACCAATATCGCTAGCCACCGCGTAGAAGTCACCTACGACCCCTCGACGGTGGACCTGGACGATCTCCGCAAAGCTGTGGAAAACGCCGGCTACGACGTCGCCGCAGCCAACACTTCGGGGGCGGGAAAGAACGCCCAGCTTATCGTGCCGGGCATGGGCTCAGACCACTGTGCGGGCATTGTGCGTGAATCGCTCCAGCGGCTAGAGGGCATTGAGAGTATCAAAACCAATATCGCCAGCCACAAGGTTCACGTCGTAATGACCGACGCTGGACCCAGTGTTGAACAGCTTAAACAGGCGGTTGAAAAAGCCGGCTACGATGTCGCTCAAGCCTCCTCCGAAGCAGCGGAAGATGAAGCGGAAAAGGATGCCGATATCGAAGACGCCTACTTGAATCAGGCTTTGAAACGCCTTTGGATCGCCGGGATACCGACAACACTGATTATGGTGTTGATGATCCCGCACATGTTCTGGAAACCGATCCCCGGTTATCTTTTGATTGTGGCCCTGTTGGCGTTTCCGGTGGTTTTTCTATATGGCGGCGCAGCCACTCACAAGTCCACCTGGCGCTCGCTCACCAACCGCACCTTCAACATGGATGTACTGATTTCCATGGGCAGCGTTCCGCCCTACCTGATCGGCCTGGCAGGCTTTTTCGTCACCATGACGTCATTCATTGAAATGGCCGCCACCATCATGACCTTTCACCTATTGGGGCGCTATCTTGAGGCCAAAGCCAAGGGCCGTGCATCTCAGGCGATCCGAAAATTATTAACCTTGGGCGCCAAGACCGCACGGGTCGAACGCGATGGCCAGGAGCAGGAAGTTCCCGTCAAGGAACTGCAACCGGGCGACATCATGGTGATCCGCCCCGGTGACAAGGTGCCGACGGATGGCGAAGTGGTAGAAGGCGAGAGCCATCTGGATGAATCGATTGCCACCGGCGAGTCGGTTCCGGTGTATAAATCTCCGGGCGATACCGTCATTGGCGCGACCATCAATAAAGAGGGACGTTTACGGGTCAAGGCCACCAAGGTGGGCGGCGATACCTTTTTGTCCCAGGTGATCAAACTGGTAGAACAGGCCCAAGGCTCGCGAGTGCCCATTCAGGAATTCGCCGACCGCATGACGGGGCGTTTTGTGCCCATCGTCATTCTGATTGCCCTGGCAAGCTTTGCGGTGTGGTTTGTTGCCGCCGACAGCCTGCGCCCCATACTTGCATGGGGCGCGGATTTTCTGCCCTGGGTTGATCAAACGGCGACCACACCAGTACTGGCTACTCTCGCCGCCATTGCGGTTCTGGTTATTGCCTGCCCCTGCGCTCTGGGCTTGGCGACACCCACCGCGCTTATGGTGGGCTCGGGTATTGGCGCCGAGCGAGGCATTCTGATTCGCTCCGGCGAGGCTATTCAAACCTTCAAAGACGTCAAGGTGATGGTGCTTGATAAAACCGGCACTATCACACGGGGCGAGCCCAAACTGACTGAAGTGGTTACGGCCAACAATGTCACAGAACAACAACTGCTGCAGTGGGCCGCGACGGTGGAAAATGCCTCTGAGCACCCCATTGCCCGCGCCATTGTCGAAGGCGCCCGCGAGCGTCAGGTGAGCCCGGGGGAGGTCAAAGAATTTCGTTCCACTGGCGCACGCGGCGTATCCGGCAAAGTCGATGGTGCGTTGGTTCTGATTGGCAACCGCAAATTGCTGAACGAAGAAGGAGTAAGCGGTCTAGAGGCGTTGGACGAGGATCTGGACAGCCTGGAAGGGCGCGGCCGCACCGCCGTACTGGTCGCTGTCGATGGGAAAGCGTGTGGCATTGTCGCGGTGGCCGACACCATCAAAGAGGAATCAGTAGCCGCTATACGCGGCATGCATGAGTTGGGCCTGCATGTGGTAATGATCACCGGCGACAACGAACGTGCGGCGCGCGCTGTTGCCGAGGAGGTGGGTATCGACGAAGTGCAGGCCGGGGTACTTCCGGAAGGCAAGGTGGATGCAATTCGTCAGCTGCAGAAAAAGCATGGCAATCATGTCGCCATGGTCGGCGATGGCATCAATGATGCGCCAGCGCTGAAACAGGCAAACGTGGGTATTGCCATAGGTGCCGGCGCTGATGTGGCCATTGAGGCGGCCGATGTGACTCTGGTTCGCGGTGAGCTGACCGGTGTAGTGGAAGCCATGCACCTCTCCCGAGCCACCTTTGGGAAAATTGTTCAGAACCTGATTTGGGCGAGTGCCTACAATGTGGCCGCTATACCCATCGCCGCCGTCGGGTTACTGCACCCCATGATCGGCGTGATCGCCATGACCGTGAGCTCGTTATCAGTCATCGGCAATTCAATTCTTCTTAAGCGTGTAAAGCTGAGTGTCGATAAATGATTCGATTTCACACCGATAGAGGCCGCTACCTCGGCACTGGAGAAACCTAATGGCTAACAAACCCGGTTACTGGAACAGCCTTCACGGATTTGCGACGATCTTGTTGGTTGGCGCAGCGCTTTACTTTCTATTTGTAGAGCACGGAGCGCACGTCTTTCCGTTTCTCCCCTACCTGATCATTCTCCTCTGTCCGTTAATGCACCTTTTTATGCATAAGGGGCACGGTCACGGAGAAAGCGGGCATGGCGAACACAACCACCAGGACACGGAGCAAGCTTACCGCCGCGGCCTGGAAGAAGGCCGAAAGGAGGCTGACAGAAAATGAAGCATAAAGAGCATCGCCTGGGAGTTTCGGAAGTTAACTTGGTGACCCGTCACCTCGGGCTTAAGCGACCCATCAATACCGAGAAACTGACCGAAGCCATTGCGGAAATCGATCAGCTCTATGGCTTGGATGATATCGCCTTTGTCGAGACATCCGACCGGCTCGATTTCTCCTATGACGCATCGCGGCTATGCCTCCAGTGTGTGGAGGACATCCTTATCAAGTTCGGCATTCCAATCAAGCAGGATTGGTGGACGCGCTTCAAAGAGGAGTATTACCTGTTCGTCGACCAAAACGTTAAAGACAACGCCCAACATGAACCCTGGAGTTGCCACCGAGTACCTCCGCACAATCGAAAATAGAGACGCCATTAAAAGGGCCCTTGATGACCGAAGAGCATTACCTACTGAAACCGCGCCGACTGGGTATCGATAGCCATCAAGAGCTGGTGGTCTATATGCGCAATGATTGCCACGTCTGCCACTCGGAAGGATTCAATGCCCAAAGCCGGGTACAAGTCAACATTGGCGAGCGAAGCGTTTTGGCTAGTCTCAACGTCATACATGGAGACTGGCTTGCACCGGATGAATTCGGGCTGTCGGAATCCGCTTGGCACACCCTTGCCCCCCAGCCTGGCGAACTCGCCGGTTTCGTTCACCCGCCCACGGTAGAATCCATGAGCTCGGTGCGTGCCAAGATCTATGGAAAGCCACTGGAGGACATACAGTTTGACGCCATCATCTCGGACATCTGCAAAGGGTTTTATACCGACGTGGAGCTGGCCACCTTCCTGACCGCGTGCGCCAGTCGTGGATTAAACCGAACCGAGACCGCCAGCTTAACTCGGGCCATGATAAACGCGGGGGAGCGCCTTGACTGGCATCGCGATGTGGTCGTAGACAAGCACTGCGTTGGTGGCCTGCCCGGCAACAGAACCACGCCTCTTGTGGTAGCTATGGTGGCTGCAGAGGGTTTGATCATGCCAAAGACCTCCTCGCGGGCGATCACCTCTCTCCGGCAGGCACCGCCGACACAATGGAAACCTTGGCGCCGGTCGCCCTTTCCATTGACGACATGCAGCGCGTCGTGGAGCAGGAAGGCGGCTGCATCGCCTGGGGCGGTGCAGTCTCCCTGAGCCCTGCCGATGACGTTCTGATTCGTATCGAACGGGCAATCGATCTCGACAGCGAGGGACAACTAGTGGCATCGGTGCTGTCTAAAAAAGCCGCCGCTGGTGCCACCCATGTCGTGCTCGACCTTCCGGTCGGTCCCACAGCCAAGGTTCGCAGTGAAGAGGACGCCCAGTGTTTAGCAAGGCTGCTGCGCGAGACCGCTGAAGTGATCGGGCTGACTGTTCGGACGGTCATCACCGACGGTCGGCAGCCAGTCGGACGAGGCATAGGTCCCACCCTGGAGGCCCGAGATGTTCTGGCTGTGCTCCAAAACAAGGAAGACGCACCTGCGGATCTCAGGGATCGATCTATCCAACTGGCCGGTGCGATTTTCGAGCTCGCAGGGCTTGTCGAAAAAGGCAGCGGCGTCAATCTGGCCGCGCAATCCCTGACCAGTGGTCGGGCCTGGCAAAAAATTTAGAGCTATTTGCGAAGCCCAGGGCGGCATGCGCGTACTGCCGGTGGCGGCTCAGACTCAGCCGGTGCCAGCAAATCGTCATGGCTTCGTCACCGCTATCGACAACCGTCTACTGGCGCGCATAGCCAAGCTTGCCGGCGCGCCAGCGACACCAGCCTCGGGACTCGACTTACATGTACGCCTCGGCGACTGGGTCGAAGCCGGCCAACCTCTGTTTACCTTGCATGCCGAGTCCGCAGGAGTGCTTGCCTACGCGCTGGAGTACTTACACAGTCGTCTTGACGTTATTTCCATCTCTGAATATCCGTCATAAGGCCTTCTCAATTCGCGTCCAATACCGCTCATTGACTTTAAAAAAGGACCAGGCATGACAATCCGTTGGAATGTGCTATTCAACCTCCACAGTGACAAAGAACTTGCTCTAACCCTTTGCGGGTCGCTGGATCTTCGCGAGGGTCAGTTCGACATGCGCCACTTCCCCGATGGCGAAAGCTATGTGCGGGTGCTGGATGAGGTTAAAGACCTCAATGTGGTGGTGCTGGCGGACCTTTATCAGCCTGATCACCGCATCCTGCCTCTACTCCTGCTGGTCGAAACACTCAGGGACCTCGGTGCCAAGGAGATATTGCTGGTGGCGCCCTACCTTCCTTATATGCGCCAGGACAAGCGCTTTCACGGCGGGGAGGGTGTGACATCGCGTTACTTCGCGCAATTGTTGTCCAGCTACTTTTCAGCGCTGGTCACCGTTGATCCTCACCTGCACCGCTACCATAATTTGTCGGAAATCTACGGTATTCCTACCCAGGTCGCTCACGCAGCGCCAGTAATTGCGGAGTGGATCGCCGCCATCGTCAACAACCCGGTCTTGATCGGCCCCGACAGCGAGAGCGAGCAATGGGTCACTGCGGTGGCAAAGCAGGCAGGTGCGCCCTTCACGGTATTGAGTAAAACCCGGCGTGGCGACCGTGAGGTCGAAATCAGTGTGCCTCACCTTGAGCAATGGCTGAATCACACTCCGGTACTGGTCGATGACATCATCTCCAGTGGCCATACCATGCTGGAAACCATGGCTCACCTTGAGCGCCTTGGGCTGCCGAAAGTGGTCTGCATCGGCGTTCACGGAATCTTTGCTGAAGGAGCCGATATGGAGCTAATTGATAAATCAGCGCGACTGGTCACTTGTAATACGATCTCACACCCCAGCAACGCCATCAATATCGGAGGCCTTCTGGCCACCAGTATCCGCGAGTTGGCTTGATTCGTTATGAAGACTCAATCAAAAGCCGCGAACGTTGCTTGGATGGTGGTAGTTGTACTGCTCTGGGCCATCTGTTTTCCTTTTATCGTGACGGGGCTGCCGGACGCTCCCCCCTTGCTGTTTGCTGCCTTGCGCGCTTTTCTTGCGGGAGGGCTGCTCTTCGCGGTTCACTTGGTTCTGCGGCGGCGCGAGCCTTACCCTTTTAGCCCCCGAGACCTGGGGCTGTTGAGCTTAATCGGATTGTCCTATACAGCGATGGGATTTGGCGGAATGTTTCTAGCAGCAGGACACCTATCTCCGGGACTGGCAACTGTCCTGGCAAGTACTCAGCCCCTGATTGCCGCAGCGATCGCCGCCGCTTGGCTCGGAGAAACGTTGCAGATCAAGGGCATAGCCGGACTTGTCATAGGTTTTTTGGGCGTCGCCTTGCTTTCTTGGTCGGGATTCGACAATAACAATGCCGGTTATCTATGGGGAGTTACCTGGGTTCTTATGGGCGCCATCGGAATAGCCATCGGCAACATTCTATTAAAAATCGTGCTGGGAGATCAGTTGCCGCCCCATGGCTGTCCAGTTATTAATAGGCGGCGGAATACTTCTGGCTGCATCCGCGGTAGGCGGCGAACAGTGGGAGATTCGGTGGACATTTCGATTCACCGGTTCCCTGCTCATTCTATCTGCCCTGGCGACAGCCGCCATGGTGTATTTATGGTTCGCCCTGCTGGCCCGCGCCCCTTAAACCGATTGAACGTCTTCAGCTTTCTAACCCCGTACTTGGGTTGCTAATTGGATTTATGTTCTTTGAAGAGCGGCTTCAACCCGTCCAGATTCTTGGAATAGTCGTTGTCATTATCGGTATAGCCATGATGCAAGGGAGAAATGCTGTGGTAGCCCCCGACGAGAGCGCAACACCACCTTAGTCGCTACAGTCCGTGCCTCCTTATAAACACAGCTGGAGTGGAAAACCCCGCAACAGGAGCAACATGTGATCGAACGAATACGCCAAGAAGCGCCCACCAGCCGACTATCCGTCCTTTTGCCAGAACTCCCCCTGGCGGGATTTGGTTTTTTGACACACTTTTTGTGGGAGATGCTTCAAGTCCCTTGGTTTACCGGTATGGCGAAGGCATCTCACGGCTCAGTGGTTTGGATGTGTATACAGGCTTCCGGCGGCGATGTGCTGATTCTACTGGCCAGCTTCTGGTTTTCCTCAATAGTCTTCGGACACCGTCGATGGCTCCTCGAGGGCAAACGAAAGCCGGCTATCACCCTTCTGCTCGCGGCATTTCTCGTGACCATCGTCATGGAATGGCTGGCGACCGGCCCTCTGGAACGATGGACATACGCAGACTCTATGCCGATCATACCTCTGTTAGGCGTGGGACTGGCCCCACTTCTGCAGTGGCTTATTCTCCCGCCGCTGATAATGTGGCTATCGCACAGACATATGCTCGGCTGCATCGCCATCCGGTCCAGCCGTTCGGTCTAGTTGCATTGGGCTGGTGGCCCGCCGCGCCGGCACAAACGCTTGCCCCAATCAAAAAATCAAGATTTTTCTACAACGAGAAGAGGAAATTAGCTATGAACGATTCTACTGTAGTGAATACCCGTTTACGTACCGTCCCGCTAGGCAACACCCTGTCAGTTCTGTTAGTAATCAGCTATCTGCTGTGCGTAGGCTTTGGCCTGCTCGCCCCGGCGCAGATGCGTATGTACGAAGCTTGGGCGCCTTTATTGCCCGGCTTCGAATGGCTTACGTGGTCGGGATTTTTAATTGGATTAGTTGAAGCCTATTTGTACGGTTGGTACATCGCGGCTCTGTTTGTGTCTTTGTATCGCTGGTTCTCAAAAGAGAGGCAATGATTATTTTTAATGGATCCTACGTCGAAACGGGTAGAAACGTGAGAACTGTCTGGTGAGCTATTTATGAACCGATTAACAACTTTCCTGAAGAGACACCTCGGTGATGTCGGGGTGGTTTTCTACACCTCACTACTCATTATTACCGCCTTTGTCGTCACCTCTGCCCTTCAGCCGGAAACCGTTGAAGCAATCGCCCAGAAAGTCCTCGATGCAACCGCCAAAAATGTTGGTTGGATGTACTTGATGGCAACCACCGGCTTTGTACTATTTATCTTTTTCCTGGCGTTCTCCAGGTTCGGAAACCTCCGCCTGGGCCAGGAGAACGAGTTGCCGGAGTTCTCCTTCACCAGCTGGCTGGCCATGATTTTCTCGGGGGGCATGGGCGTTGGACTGGTGTTCTGGGGCGTGGCGGAACCCATCATGCACTTGAACGTTCCGCCCCTGGGCCTTGCCGAGCCGCGCAGCGTAGAGGCGGCGCAGCTGGGCATGCGTTACTCGTTCTTTCACTGGGGTTTTCACCAATGGGCCAACTTTACCCATGTGGGTCTGGCTATCGCTTATGTCCGTTTTCGCCACAATAGCTATGGTTTGATCAGCGAAACATTCCGCCCCCTGTTGGGAGAGCGAGTAGACCGCGGTTGGGGAAAAGCCATCGATATTCTGGCGGTAGTATCCACCTTGTTCGGGGTTGCAACGACTCTGGGGCTTGGCGCGCTGCAGGTCAATAGCGGCCTCTCCCGGCTGGGTGTAATGGATTACTCGACCACATCGCAGTTTATGATCCGGGGTGGGCTTGCAACGCTTTTTACCATATCAGCCATGACGCCACTCGACAAGGGCATACGCCATCTCAGTAACGCCAACCTTGTAATCGCGAGCGGCCTCCTGCTCTTCGTCCTGGTCACGGGACCCACGGCCTTTATTTTTGGTGAGCTCACCCAGACGCTTGGCGAGTATCTCGGAAACCTCATCGAAATGAGCCTGGTAACCGCCCCCCACTCCGACGAAAAGTGGGTGGAGCAGTGGACCATGTTTTACTGGGCATGGGGGTTAAGCTGGGCGCCCTTCGTGGGGAGTTTTATCGCCCGAATATCAAGGGGAAGAACCATCCGGGAGTTCGTCATGGGGGTAATGGTTATCCCCGTCGCCTTGAGCATGCTGTGGTTCTCAACCTTTGGTGGTTCCGCCATCCATTTCGAACTGTTTGAAGGCGTCGGTATCGCCGATGCCGTGGCAGAAGAAGTTCCATCCGGTCTTTACGCTTTTAGACCAACTGCCT
>UEXL01000488.1_pt1 | contig 16157 bp, 24 predicted proteins | sample 1796671 | NCBI WGS metagenome assembly UEXL01 (sample SAMEA4772471, study PRJEB27181) | metagenome | reverse complement strand
CTGTTTAATCCGCTGGTGTTGTACCTGCATTTTCCTGAAGGGCAAAGCCAGCCCGACAGCATGATTGCCGAGGTGCAGAATACGCCTGGCGAGAACGCCACTTTTACCCGCTCACGTTTTCTCGCCATGATGACGACGCCCTGGTAGTTGACCACCCCAAAGCGTTTCATGTCTCGCCTTTCCTGCCCATGTTGCTGCAATACCACTGGCATCTTCACGTTGCCTTACCCGATCTGCGAATAGGGTGGAGACCGGGATAATCAGGTTCCCGTCTTCAAGGCCGGGTGAAATTGCAATTATTTGCGTCAGATTCGGCCTCGATGGGCAAGGGCATTTTCCGGTTTGGAGCGCAGGGGTTGGCCACGCTGAAACGCATTTACTGGCAGGCCTTCAAACTGTGGCGCAAGGGGGCGGTCTTCCATGGCCACCCCGCTGGCAAGCGCGATGACGCGATGATGGAAACAGGGAGTGAGACACATGCTGTCTGGCGATAAAGCCTCTGACAATAAAGGTGACCAGGCCGGCACACTGAGTTGGCCGCAATCGGTGGCGCGTACGCTGGTGTTGAATCAGCTTGAGAAACTGCCCCATGGCGGCCTGCGTATCGATGAGCCGGATGGCAAACGGTCCGTGGCTCCGCATGCTGGGCAATAATGCTCAGGCTAATGAGGCTAACGACCTGGGGCACATCGTGCTGACCGACTGGCGCACCTACAGCATGATGATGAGCGGTGGGGCGCTGGGGGCGGCGGAAGCGTTTATGGAGCAAGGCTGGTCCAGCCCGGACCTGATCAAGGTGATTCGCTATTTCGCGGCCAATGTGGATGCCATGCAAGCCCTGGAAGGCGGCTTTGCCGCCCTGTCCAAGCCGGCCCTGAAAATGCTGCACCGCTACAACCGTAATTCGCTGCAAGGGTCACGCCGAAATATTTCTGCCCATGATCTGGGTAACGATTTTTCAGCCTGTTTCTTGATCGCACCATGATGTATTCCAGTGCGGTGTTTCCTCGCCCGGATGCGTCTCTGGAAGAAGCGTCTGTGCACAAGCTGGACCTGATCTGCCAGCGCCTGCAATTACAGCCGGTATGACCTTGCTGGAAATTGGCACCGGCTGGGGTGGCCTGGCCCTGCATGCCGCGCAGCATTATGGCGTCACGGTGACCACCACAACCATTTCCCGAGAGCAGGCCCGTTATGCCCGTGAACAGGTTGCCGATGCCGGGCTGGATGATCGTATTACCATTCTGGAAAAGGATTACCGGAACTGACCGGCCAGTACGACCGGGTGGTGTCGGTGGAAATGATCGAAGCGGTGGGGGCAGAATTTTTGCCGGGCTATTTTGATGTGCTGGGCAAGCGTTTGAAGCCGGAAGGGTTGTTGCTGATACAGGCGATCACCGTGCCGGATCAGCGTTATGACTACGCGCTCAAGCAGGTGGATTTCATTAAGCGCTATATCTTCCCGGCGGCTTCCTGCCCAGCGTGTCGGTGATGTGCGATAACCTGACGCGACACACTGGCCTGGTGACCACAGAGCTGCATGACATCGGCTACGACTACGCCCTGACCCTGAATCACTGGCGGCAACGTTTTCATGGTGCGCTGTCTCGCATCCGTGAACTGGGCTTTGATGAACGGTTCGTGCGTATGTGGGAGTACTACTTGTGTTATTGCGAGGGGGCGTTTCTGGAGCGCGCCATCAGCACGGTACACCTGGTTGCCGCAGGTCCCGCCTATCGGCCCTCGTTAAAGGCTTGAAAACAGCCATTAGCGGGCGCATTTTATTCTCTGCAGGGCTAGCAACAGGCCGCTATTCAGCGGTTTTTCGCTGTTGTGGTATTATGCCCGCCTTATTTTGGTATTAATTTTCTAAGTTGTTGATATCAGGGGGAAACCCCGGGCGGTAAGGCAATGACTGCAGAGGCACAAGCACGGGTCCAGGCGCACCTGGCCAAGGTAGCGCCGGACGATACGCTCAGCGATGAGCAGCGTGCATCCTATCGAGACCGGATCAAGGCGCTGTTGCGTCAACGCGATGCGGTACTGGTGGCGCATTACTATACAGACCCTGAAATTCAGTCTCTGGCGGAAGAGACCGGGGGCTGTGTGTCCGATTCTCTGGAAATGGCCCGGTTCGGTAAAGACCATCCTGCGTCCACATTGATTGTGGCTGGGGTGAAGTTCATGGGCGAGACCGCCAAAATTCTCAGTCCGGAAAAGCGCGTCTTCATGCCGACGCTGGAAGCCACCTGCTCTCTGGATATCGGCTGCCCGGAAGACGAATTCTCCGACTTTGTGACCAGCACCCGGACCGCACGGTGGTGGTTTACGCCAATACATCCGCTGCGGTGAAAGCCCGAGCTGATTGGGTGGTCACCTCGTCCATTGCGGTGGAGTTGATCGAACATCTGGACCGCAACGGCGAAAAATTCTGTGGGCCCCGGACAAGCATCTTGGCGGTTACGTGCGCGATAAGTCCGGCGCCGATGTGCTGTGCTGGGATGGCGCGTGCATCGTGCACGAAGAGTTCAAGGCCAAAGGTCTGCATGATTTGAAAGCAGCGTACCCGGATGCGGCCATTTGGTGCATCCGGAATCTCCGGCTTCAGTGGTAGCCATGGCGGATGTGGTGGGTTCTACCTCGCAGCTGATCAAAGCCGCTTGTGAGATGGATAACCAAGCGTTTATCGTCGCCACGGACAAGGGCATTTTCTACAAGATGCAGCAACTGGCGCCGGGGGAAAACGTTCCTGGAAGCACCGACGGCGGGGTCTGGTGCAACCTGCCGCAGTTGCGCTCACTGCCCGTGGATGGCCATGAATGGCCTGCAGAATATGCTGGCGGTGCTGGAAGATGAAAATGGCATGGGTCAGGAAATCTTTGTCGATGAGGATCTGGCAGAGAAAGCCATGGTGCCGTTGAACCGCATGCTGGATTTTGGCCAATCCTTGAAAGCCTGAAGGGGGTGAGGCCGCCTTGTCTGATATGGCTTGTGGAAATAGCGCAGGCCGTATCAACCTCCCAGGCTTTATTGTCTCGTTCTTTTTAGGGAACCTCTGAAAAACGCCCAACACGACTGACTTTCTGTGGGAAGTGATGCTTGCATCACGAATAACGGTTGTGCGAGACAGGTTCCTTAGAATTCCTCTTCGGAGAGTCGCTTCATTTGCCGCAAGCGTCCGTTCAATTTGCTATACAGGGCAAAGTCGTTTTCTGCATCGCGCAGGGCGTAGCGCATTTGTTGCTGGGCCTTGGGATCGTTGCCGCGCAGGAACTGGCTTTCGGCACGGGCATGCAGGGCGCGCACGGTATCTCCGCTGTTGCCGTAGGCATCGGCAGCTAGATCCCAGATATGCGGATCATTGGTGTGCTCATGGACAAGCGGTTTGAGTAGCGGCAGGGCTTTTTCCGGCTGCTTACTGCGCAGGTAGGCCTTGCTCTGCAGGATGGACGCGGCGTAGTTGTCCGGAGAAATTTTCTGCACCCACTCGGTTTCTTGAATGGTCCGTGGGTAATCCCCTTCATCCAGTGCCACTTCCGCCAGTCCCAGGCGGAACCAGAGCTCGTCCGGGTATTGATCGGCCAGCCCCTGCATCAGGTCGCGGGCCTGATCATAGTGATTGGCGCGCAGGTAGCTCAGTGCCAGGCCATAACGAGCCGCTTTCAGGCCCAGGGCACTGCGCTCGTTGCTGTAGCGTCTGAAGTATTCAATGGCCTGGTCGTCAGAGGTAATGAAGCCCGCCTTGAGGCGTGCCTGGGCCAGCAGAAAGCCGGTGGATACCGACAGCCGTGCCGGGGGCAGGGTGCGAGCACGGGCGCGGCTGTCGGCAATGCGGCTCTCGGTGACCGGGTGAGTAAGCAGGAACTCCGGCGGGTCGCCGGAAAACGCTGGCTATCGTGCATGCGCTCGAAAAAGCGTGGCATGGCGCTCGGGTCCATGCCGGAGGCGGCCAGGGTTTGCATGCCGACCCGGTCGGCTTCGCGTTCATTTTGGCGAGAATAGGCCAGCTGGGCCTGAATGGCACCGGCCTGGGTGGCGGCAATGCCGGCCATGCCGGCTTCGCCGTCCCCGGCAATTGCCACGGCAAGACTGGCCAGCATGGCGGCCAGCACGGCGGTGTTCATTTTTCGAATCCAGATAGCGGCGGGCAAAGTGCCGCTGGCTCACGTGGGCAATTTCGTGGGCGATTACCCCGGCGACCTCATCTTCGCTTTCTGCATCAAGAAATAGCCCGGCATTCAGCCCGATGACGCCGCCAGGTACCGCAAAGGCGTTAATCTGGCGGCTGTTGATCACCACGATATCCAGGTTCGGTTCTTTCAGGTCGCTGTAGGAAGCCAGGCGGTAAACCAGACTTTCCACGTACTCCTGCACCATCGGGTCCGACATAATGGAGGTCTGCCCGCGCAGGCTACGCAGCCAGGCCCGTCCCAGGCGGTATTCCTGATCAGCGGACATCAGCGCGGCAGTGGGGTCCCCGAGCACCGGCAGGTTGTCATCGGCAGTGGATGGACTGGCCAGCCAGCAGCAGCTGAACAGCAAAACGGTACGTAAAAACAGCTTCAAGTTGTGGCTCCGTCCAACGACGAGTAACGGGTCATGGAATTCCGGGTATCGCTACGCGGGCACTGAATCAATGCCCTCCTTGTGACTATAATGCCGTCAGGGCGGCGACGAATGAAGCGATTAGCATGACTGAGTACCCTGTATCCGAACAAACTGTTGATCTCCATGTGGATGCCTCCACGTTACAATGCCCTCTGCCGTTATTGAAAACCCGGCAGGCGTTACGGCAGCTGCGCGCCGGGCAATTGCTGGAGGTGATCGCCACGGACACTGGTTCAGCCAGTGATATTCCTGCCTATTTGAGACAGTCCTGCCATGAGCTAGTTCGCATGCAGGAAACCCATGGTCGCTATTGTTTTGTTATTCGCTGCGGCACACAGGAGCCTTGATGCTACGCATATTGAGAAACTGGGCCGATAACTACTTCTCCGATGAAGAAGCGGTCTATCTGGTTGTCCTGCTGCTGGTTATTGGCCTGACCATCGCGTTCTTTGGCGGCATGTTGGCTCCGGTGTTGACGGCCATGGTGGTTGCTTACCTGATGCAGGGGCTGGTGGGGGCGCTGGAGCGTCGGGGTGTGAAACGCATGCTGGCGGTAGGCCTGGTGTTCACGCTGTTCATGGGGCTGTTGATTGCAACCCTGATTGTATTGTTGCCCATGGTTTGGCGGCAGTTGGTGTTGCTGGTCCAGGACCAGTTGCCCCATGTGCTCAAAAAACGGGGAAATCTGGTTGCGTGGATTGCCGGCGCATTACCCGGAAATTATTTCCATGGAACAAGTGAACTCCATTGTTGCGGTGATTCAGCGGGAAGTGGCGGAAGCCGGGCAGGGGGTGCTGACCCTGTCGTTGGCGTCGATTCCGAACCTGGTGGAAATCATGGTGTTCCTGGTGTTGGTGCCGCTACTAGTCTTTTTCTTTCTGAAAGACCGGGAAACCCTAGTGAACTGGATGCTGGGTTTTCTGCCTCGCAAACGGCGAATATTGTCCCATGTGTGGCAGGAAATGGACGGCCAGATTGCCAACTATGTGCGGGGCAAGGCCATTGAAATCCTGCTGGTGGGTGGGGCGACCTTTATTGCTTTTGTGCTGCTGGACATGAATTACGCGGTGCTGCTGGCGGTGCTGGTGGGGTTGTCGGTGGTGGTGCCGTATATTGGCGCCACCGTGGTGACCTTGCCGGTGGCCGCTGTAGCCTATGTGCAGTTCGGCTGGGGCGGCGATTTCGCCCTGGTGATGATCGTGTACGGCATTATCCAGTTCATTGATGGCAATATTCTGGTGCCGCTGTTGTTTTCCGAGGCGGTGAACCTGCACCCGGTGGCAATCATCACCGCGATTCTGTTGTTCGGCGGGTTGTGGGGGCTGTGGGGGGTGTTCTTTGCGATCCCTCTGGCTACGTTGATCAAGGCGGTGATCAACGCCTGGCCCCGGCAAGCAGATTATTCTCCCGGGAAGCTGGAAGCGCAGCGAGAGGCCTGATAAACGCCTGACGCGTCGGAAGACGGAAGACAACAGGCTTCCGTCACTGCATGGCGCCAGGCTTTGGGCATCAGGCGTTAGGGGTAATCCCCAGCGCATCCAGTTCTGCCAGCAGATCGTCGTGATGGGACTTGGTTTTGAATTTGTCCATCACCTTCAGCAGCTTGCCATTCTTGCTGACGATGAAGGTGGTGCGGATCAGCCCCATGAATTCCTTGCCCATGAACTTTTTCATACCCCAACACCCGTATTTCTCGGCGGTGGCGTGATCTTCGTCGGATAACAAGGTGAAGTTCAGGTCATGTTTGTCGATAAACTTGGGCAGACGAGCAACGGCATCCGGGCTGATGCCGAACACAGCCACGCCACGCTTTCCAGCTCGGCCTTGGTATCGCGAATGCCGCAGGCCTGGGTGGTGCAACCCGGGGTGAGGGCTCTGGGGTAGAAGAAAATCACCACCGGGTTCTTGTCCCTGAAGGATTTCAGTTCAATCGGGTTGCCGTCCTGATCCGGCAATGTGAAGTTGGGGGCCAGATTGCCAATCTTGGGGTGTGCCATGTCTGTGTCTGTTTCCCTTGTTTGGTTGATATCTTTTTACGTATTGCCTGAAGCGTGATGCGTCGAGCGTCTCGTTAGCGCTTGGGCGTCATGGTGGCGTCCAGGTTGCGCGCTTCACAGAAATCCAGGAACGCATCACGCAACTGGGCCACGGAGTGCTCCGCACTCATGCTCAGGACCAGATGCAGGCTGAACATGCGGGTACCGGTGTGGGGCGCAGCGTAGGTGCCGGTATGCAAATCATCAATATTGATATTGCGCGTGGAAAAGAAATTGGCGATTTCATGAACGATGCCGGGGTTGTCCATGGCGACGACGTCTACCTCATAGGGCAGGGCCGCAGGGCCGGCATCCGGGGCGCGGGTGCGCTTGAGCGTGATCAGCAGGTCCAGCTGTTCGGCCATTTGCTGTTGCCCGGCTTCCAGGCTGTCCAGGGTGGCTGCGTTGCCGGCGACCAGCATCAGCACGGCAAATTCGCCGCCCAATACCGTCATGCGCGAATCCATGATACTGCCGTCGTATTCCAGCACGGCTTTGGACAGGGCCTGCACAATACCGGGCCGGTCGGTGCCGAGGGCAGAAATTACAATCAACTGGTCCATGGCTGCTCTCCATCAGTGGTGGGCCATCAATATTCCGGCCCAAGCAATACCCGAATGGCCATCGGTATGCCGGGCTGAATTCGCCCTCTGATGGGGCGTGTGTGGCTAATGAGTCTAACCAGTTCATCACGGACTGAACACTTGTCGGCTGGGGTTGTCTCAATACCTGGCCGCCGAGGCGCTGCCATTTTTCGCTTCCCCTTGCGTTTGCAGAGGTAAACGGGGAACGCGCGCCTTGTCCGGCTTGGGGGCGAGGTTTACCATAGCGCCCTTCACTCGACGATAGCGCCTGCTTGCAGGAAGCGTCGCGGTTAATTGGCGCATAGCGTTTGCGGCACAACAGGAGACAGGCATGATTCGCGGCAGCATAGTGGCCTTGGTGACCCCCATGCGTGCAGATGGGTCCGTGGACTGGGAGCGTTTGCGCTCGCTGGTTAACTGGCATGTAGAGCAGGGCACTCACGCTATCGTGGCTGTGGGCACTACGGGTGAATCCGCCACGCTGGGTTTTGAAGAGCATGACAGCGTGATCCGTGAAGTGGTGGCGCTGGCCAGGGACGGCTCCTGTGATTGCCGGTACCGGTGCCAACAATACCGAAGAAGCCATTCGCCTGACCCGTGACGCCAAACGTGATGGTGCCGATGCCTGTTTGCTGGTGACGCCTTATTACAACAAGCCGCCCCAGGAAGGTCTGTATCAGCACTTTCTGGCGGTGGCCCGTGCCGTGGATGTTCCCCAGATCCTGTATAACGTGCCTGGGCGGACGTCCTGCGATCTGTTGCCGGAAACCGTGGAGCGCTTGAGCAAGGTGCCGAACATTGTGGGCATTAAGGAAGCGACCGGGAACCTGGAGCGGGCCCGCGAAATCCGTGAGCGTTGCGGTGACGACTTCATGCTTTACTCCGGTGATGACGCCACCGCCATGGACTTCATTCTGGCTGGCGGTCACGGTGATATTTCTGTCACCGCCAATGTAGCACCGGCAAAAATGGCGGCCATGTGTGAGGCCGCGTTGGCCGGGGATGCGGATACCGCCCGTGCACTGAATGCGGAACTGGAACCCCTGCACCGTGATTTGTTTATTGAAGCGAATCCGATCCCGGTGAAATGGGCACTGTTTGAAATGGGGCTGATTGACGCAGGCATCCGGCTGCCGCTGGTGTCGCTGTCAGAAGCGGCCCAGCCGCGGTTGCGTGAAACCATGCGTCAATGCGGCCTGCTGGAGGTTAAATGAAGAAAGCGGCGTCGCTTGCACCACTCATGCTCGCCCTGCTGGTCACCGGTTGTAGCTGGTTGCCGGATAGCAGCCTGGAATACCGAAAAGCGGACGTGACAGCTCCGATCGAGGTACCGGAGGGTGGCGTATTTATTGGTGAGCAGCCGCTGTATGCGGTACCCCGTCAGGACGAACGGTTGACGGCTCCCCGTGAAGACGAAGACCGTTTTGAGCCGCCACGCCCGCCGCAGCTGGTGGTGCTGGGGAATGCGCCGGACAAGGAAAATGATGAGCCCGCTCCGGAAGGGGAGTCCGCCAAGGCGTTGCTGGGCCGTGATGGCAACGGCTACCCGATCATCATGATGTCCACCCGATACGCCTGGGCGTGGGAATACGTGGGCGATGCTCTGAAACAGACTGATTTGAAAGTGGGTGACCGCGATCGTGAAGTGGGTATTTTCTATCTCAAGGTGCCTAACCGTTATGAATTGGGGCCCGCGAAGCACAGCTGAAGCTGAGCCACACCACTAACGGTATCCAGGTGGCGGTCCTCAACGAGAAAGGCACCGCTCTGGTGGATAAAACCCCGGGGCTGGCTATTCTTGAGCGAATTTACGACGAGCTCGATTAATGCAGCTGGCGTCACTGGGCAGTGGCAGTAAAGGCAATGCCACGCTGGTCCGGGCTGACGATACCCTGGTGCTGATCGATTGCGGTTTTACCGTCAAGGAAACCGAAGCACGGTTGGGCCGTCTGGGGTTGGCGGCGGAGCAGCTAAGCGCGATTCTGGTCACCCATGAGCATGGCGATCATATTCGCAGCGCTGGGGCGCTGGCCCGCAAGGTGGGGTGCCCGGTGTACAGCTCGTTTGGCACCGCCAGTGCGGTGCACGATAAACGCGCTACCCTGAAAGGCGCAGACTGGCAGGAAATTCGCCCCGGTCGGGCGTTTACCTTGGGAGCCATGGAAATTTTGCCGGTGCTGGTGCCCCATGACGCCCGCGAACCTTGCCAGTACCGTTTTTCGTGGCAACAGCGCACCGTGGGTGTGTTGACGGACCTGGGTGCGATTACTCCCCATGTGGTCGATGCTTACCGCGAATGCGATGCGCTGGTGCTGGAGTGCAATCACGACCCGCAATTGTTGGCATCAGGCCCGTATCCATCATCGTTGAAACGGCGCGTGGGTGGTATGTTAGGGCATCTGAGCAATGATCAGGCCGCAGCCTTGTTGCGCCAGGCGAATGTGGATCGCTTGCAACACTTGGTGCTGTCGCACCTGAGCGAACAGAACAACACGTCCCGGCACGCGCTGGATGCGGTCGAACGGGTGATTACCCAAGGGCGTGAACGAATTGGCGTTGCCAGTCAGACGGAAGGGTTTGACTGGCTGCAAGTACATTAATACTGACCTGAGTAATAGGCCTTTCCATGGAAAAACGCGACGAGTTGTATGCCGGCAAAGCCAAGTCTGTGTACACCACCGGTGACGCGGACAAGCTGATCATGCTGTTTCGTGACGACACCTCAGCCTTCGACGGCAAAAAGGAAGCGTTGGCACGTAAGGGAGCGGTGAACAATCAGTTCAACGCGGCCATCATGGAAAAGCTGAAGGCGGCAGGCATTCCCTGCCACTTCGAGAAAACCTTGTCGGCCACGGAATCGCTGGTCAAGAGAATGGAGATGATTCCGGTGGAGTGTGTGGTGCGCAACATTGCCGCAGGCTCCATTTGCCGTCGTTTGGGCGTGGAAGAAGGGTTGGAGTTGAACCCGCCCACCTTCGAATTCTTCCTCAAGGAGGATGACCTGGGGGATCCCATGGTCAACGATTACCATATTCAGAGCTTTGGCTGGGCCACCGATGATCAGGTGGCGCAGATGAAAGTGCTTACCTTCCAGGTGAACGATGTACTCAAGCAGCTGTTTCTGGATGGTGAAATGCTGCTGGTGGATTACAAGCTGGAATTTGGTGTGTTTAATGGTGAAGTACTGCTGGGCGATGAATTTAGCCCGGACGGTTGTCGCCTGTGGGACAAGAACACCCGCGAAAAACTGGACAAGGACCGTTTCCGCCAGGGTTTGGGCGGCGTGGTAGAAGCCTACGAAGAAGTGGGCAAGCGTCTGGGGATGACGTTCGAGTACTGATAGATCGCGTGGGCCTGCTGGACCGATCGGTGTCGGTGGGCTCCCAATAATAAGTAGAAAAAGGGAAAAGGTATGAAATCCGTAATGCGTCTGGCCGTGATTGGCCTGTTGGCAGCCGTTCTCAGCGGTTGTTTCCTCACCAAGTTGGCGACCACGCCCATGCGTTTAGTGGGGGCGGCCGGTTCCGTGGTCGGGGCCGTGCTGTCGATTATCCCGGTGGCTGGCAATGCCGCCGATGAAGCCTTGGAAAAGGTTGACGGCGCCATTGATGCGACTGCCGACAACATCGATAAAATCCCGCTCTGATCCATACTGAATCGGCCTGGGCCGGCGTTTTTGCCGGCGGGGCGGTGACGCCTTGGCGCTTGTAATTGGCTGGGGTGTTGTGAAAAATACAGGCTCTTTGCCGGAGCTTGCCCGATATAACAACAATAAACTGGAGTTTGCCATGCGTCGCTGGCTGCTTTCCTTCCTTGCGTTGCTGCCTCTGTCGGCAGCGGCGGACGATGCCCTTATCGGTATCGGTTATCTCAATGGTCTGGTCGGGCTTAACCTCGAATGGGCCACCGAAAAGAACAGCTTCTACGGTATGCCTTCCTATTATGTGGATTCCAGTGGCCTGGATACGGAAGAGTTCCGTTGGGTTGCGGGTTGGCGCCATAAAATGGAGCGCGGCCTGATGTCAGAAAAGGGCTTCTACACGGGGCTGATGGCGGGCGATCTGGGTGGCGAGCGCCACTATGAGCGGCTGGGCGCTGGCGTTGAGCTGGGACACCAGTGGGTGAAACCGTACTCGCGCTGGACCGTGAGCGCGGCGGTAGGGGTGCTGGAAGCGCTGGAGTGCGGGGAATACCGTGGTACCAGGGCTTGCGATAGCGAGGAAGAGCGGGATCGGTATGATCTGGATATCGAGCCGGTGGTTGTGCTGGGAGTGAGTTTCAGTCTGCGCCGTTGATTGCTCAAGCCTAAGTAACCTCTGAATAACTCCTTGCGTACTCAGTCTTTCAGGCTGGTTCGCCCCCCTCGGCCAAGGTAAAGAGGGGCGCTCTTTTGAAGGTGTCCCCTCAAGGGGGATCGAGATATGTCCATCCATCGAAACAAGACACAACAGCTGCACGCTTCAGGCTCACGCTGAGCATGCAAGGCGTTATTCAGAGGTTCCCTAAGCCTGAAATTCCCGTTTTATAGAAAAGCCGCTCGATAAGCGGCTTTTCTCGTTTTGATGACTCCGCCTGCTTGCCGCGCCGGGTAAAATAGTTCGCCGGATTTTTCGTCAAACGGGCGCTCCTTTCTCTTGCTTTTCCTGTCATGCCCTGTTCCCGGGCAACAGTTTTGCACAGCGAAAACGCTTATTTCACCCGATGCGTGAGCGTTGGTGGCTAAGCTATTGATTTGCAGAGTGTATTTGTAACTTTATGATTTTAAAGGGTTTAATTTTATGGCCATTTTTTCATCATTCTAATGACATGGCAGGCAGGGCAGGCGGTGGCGGCAGTTCCTGACAGTCTATGCACAGAGTTATCCACAGAAGTTGTGAGTAACTTTTCTTGTCGGTTCGCGACGGTTCTGGCGGGCGTGTTTATCGTTTGAGCATGGGCAGGGGGCGCCAGGGCTGGTTGAGTAGTTGCTGGCCGCTGAGCTTTAGTAATAGCGGATGAAAGCCTGCGTTGGGGAAGCCCCGTTTGATCAGCCGGATCCGCGCCATGGGGATGCCGAATCGCAGCAGCCCCAGGCTCACATCAACCCAGTCTGCCCGGCGGAACACTTCGGTGAGGTCCTGATGGTTGCGGCTGAAGCGGCTGAGCTTGTGGTGATTCATGATCATGGTGTGTGCACGTCCTGGCACCAGTCTTCCAGGCCTTCTTCCTGAAGGTAGTGTTCAGCGAGGCGGGCGGATGGCTGCAGGTAATCGAAGGTACCGGCCAGCCAGATACCGGCATCATGGAAAAAAGCGGCGACTTGCAGCTTGCCCAGCTCTTCGTCGTTGATGGGGCGTTGGGCCATGACCAGGTTTACTAGCCGATACACATGGTTGCGGTAAGCCGTCTGTTGTTTGCCAAAACGCTCCGCGTACTGGTCGAACAGTTGGTCAACTCTGGGTAACTGGGTGATCAAATCCTTGTTCATGCAGCTCCGCCCGGTACTGGGTGTGGTCAAAATTTTTTTGTGGGTGAATCCGTTCTGTGAGTGAATTCAGTATGGCATTGATGTATTTGATACTGGCGGGGGATGGTTGGCAAATCCAGCACTTGGTGGTGGGTTTCTTGTGTACTATAGTCGGACAAGCCTAATTGGATTGTTCAACAAGTACCGGGGGTTCGGTGAGCTTTAAAGCGAAGGAAGGCCTCTCTGAGCAAATTGCCCAGCATCTCGCTCAGCAAATCATTCATGGCGACATGCTCGCCGGTGACCGCATTCAGGAGCTGCGTGTGGCAGGAGCTGGATGTCAGCCGGGGGTCTGTGCGTGAGGCGCTGCTGATCTTGCAGCGTCGCCAGCTGATCGACATTTTGCCGCGCCGTGGTGCTGGTGAAAGAGATGTCCGAAGCGCATGTGCGTAGCCTGTACGAAGTGATGCAGGTGTGCTGGGATTGGTGATTCGTAAGGCCATCAAGGTGGTGCGCGAAGAAGACCTGGATTCCTTCATCGAGCTGGTGCATGGCTTGCAAGTGGCGACGGAGGAGCGTGACCACGATGTTTTCTTTACCCTCAGCTTTCGCTTTCTGGAACATGTCTATCCGTTCGCCCGCAATGTCTTCGTGGAAGATGTGCTGATCAATATGCAGCCGGCCATGCAGCGGGCTTACTTTATGGCCTTGCACCTGGAGCCGGATGAAATCAAGGAGTGCCTGTCGTTCTTTAAGGCGCTGGTGGAAACCATTTTCCGCCGTGATGTGCGTTCGGCGTTGGAGATTATTCGCGAGTTCGCCGAGCACCAGTCGGACCTGGTGGAAGAATCCATCACCCGCGCCCGCCAGATTGAAACCGCTTGGGGCTCGCGCCGCCGCAAGTAACGCCTGTTTGCGTGGCGATCGGTTGCGGATAACAGGCAATCTGCGATGGGGTCTTGCCCTGAAGGGCCAAGCTGCATAGAATTGCCACCCTCTTCAGGCAGGGCCGTTGATCAAACGCTTACTGCTCTTCTGAAGGTCGCCATAGAACCGTAGCTCAGTTGGTTAGAGCGCCGCCTTGACATGGCGGGGCTTAGTTGTGTAACTTTTTGATATTAAAGAGTTTTTTCCTGTAATGGGTTTCGACATTTTCTACAATCGTGTAGAAAATTGATCAAATTGGGTCATTTTGACACCCCCAGTGTAGAAAATTACTCATTCGGGCTCTTTGCCTGATAGTCGCCATAGAACCGTAGCTCAGTTGGTTAGAGCGCCTGCTTGACATGCAGGAGGTCGGCGGTTCGAATCCGCCCGGTTCTACCATACAAAAGGTCTTTCAGGTCGATGAAGACCAGAATCTTTCACAAGAAGGGTTCTGGTTTTTTTTTGCCTCTCATTTTTAGTCCCTCAAATCTCGCTCGCTAAATTGGTTAATGCGTGTCTTGGTCTCTTGACGTACGCTATTTCTCTGAACAGATCACCGAATGCATGGTCGGCTCCTTGAGGTCGTGATTGGGTAGCGTGCCGGTTGCTTGGGGTAAGAACTATATGGAGGCCACAGGGCTAGTGGGGATCAAGTCAAGTCTTGGTAATTTTAAGTCGATGGACGTAAGGGGAAGAAATGGAATTTCCGTCTAAACTGGAGATGCACTACTACCTTTCTGATGGTAGTCACTCAATGAATGCGCTAGTAAAAAATCAGTGTGAAGCAGAGTTTATCGCGGTAGCTGTAGAGGCAGCAAAAATTCTGGATTTGCAGATAGAGTTGAATACGGAGGCCCTTCAAGAGGGTGGAATAAGAGAAATTTGGACTGCGCTTGGCGATAACAGCGCGCAGATTGCCTTGATTATATCCACGTTAGCATTGATTTTTTCAGTGGTTCCTCGTGAAGACCAAGAGCTTATCGATCTGCAGAAGGAAGATTTGAGGTTGTCTCTTGAAGAGCGGCGAGCCTCTATTAAAAAACTAAAAGAAGAAATAAAAAACAATGATGTTTCTGAAGATTCAGTTAAACGTGCGGCAAAAATAGCTTCCTCTAGCTATAAGGTGGCCACAAGAAAGTCAAATTTTTATAAGAAAATCGTGGGCTATAAGAAAGTGGTTAAAATTGGCTACTCTGGGCTGGATAAACAAGGGGCAATAGCAATACCTGAAAGACAGGTTGATAGGGCTAGCTTTAAGAATTTTATTCTTGCCTCGAACGACTTGAAGCCGGTGAGGGTAGAAGAGGCCAGAATTGAAGTCGTTGCGCCAGTTCTAAATGATGGAAAGGCAAAGTGGAAAGGCTTGTATGATGGGCAGACGATTTCATTTTCAATGAATGACTCAGACTTTAAAGCTTCAGTTTTATCCAGAGCAGTATCATTTAAAAATGGTGATGAAATAATCTGTGTTCTTTCAATTCATAAAAAAGTTGATGAGCTTGGAGAAGTGATTACTTCGGGTTATTCGATTGAAACTGTTTTGGAAAATGTTAGTTCGGGTGATTCTCACCAAACTCGCCAAGGAAAAACACATCGGCATGCCAAAGTAATGAGTGATGGGCAGAGTGATTTTTTTGAGGATAAAGATAAGTAAGGCGCCATGTATCGCAACTTCTTCGGGGAGTATAGGGTGAAGTTTTCTAAGCTGCCTAATACAGATAAATCAAACTTAGGATCTTACCTTGTTCAGCAAGCTTCACAGCAGTCTAGTTCGGGAAGGAAGGTTTTTGAAAGTACTAGTAGGTCTGTGATTTTGGTAAATACCGGTGGTCTGTAGTTGCCTCATTCGTGTCTTCTGGCGTTGTGAGTAATTCTTTATGGATGAAAGTTTCGCTGCTTTTATTGCAGTGTTTTTGTTTTTTTGATTAATAGGTTTTTCCTTGCTTTAAGAATAGGGATGTCGGTCTCAGATATTAAAAGATTTCATATCAAAGCAATGAATGATTTAGTGGATGTAGATGCAGAATCGGTTAGAAAAGCAATGAATTCTTTTTCTGAGGGGCTTGAGGGGGAAAGACCTATCTGGCCACTTGGCGTTCCTATTGTCTTGTCATTTATCGCTGTCATTGCAGGGGCCATAGGTTTGTTCGCCTGATTTGATGGCTATTTTATGATTACTATCTTTGTTAATAAATAGTGAGGGGAAATGATAAGCGTAAAACCATGGGAGCGACGTCTGAGGGATCTGGCATATATACTGCAAGCGTGTGCTGATTCTTATTTTGAACCAGATAGATTTAGAAGAAATACCAACAATTTTTTGCAGACAGCCAGAACGGTTACTTTTATTATCCAGAAAAATAAGTCTGAAATACCTGATTTTGACGAATGGTATGTAAATAGTGTCGTTGAGCCATGGGGCTCTGATCCTCTCATGAAGTGGGCTAAAGATGCTAGAAATAAGGTTGAGAAGCAGGGTGATTTGGAGCTATTCAGTCAACTTAAAGCGACGCTGGTTTATTCTTATTTAGAAGAGGAAGATATCGAGCTCGATTG
>UEXL01000313.1_pt1 | contig 16244 bp, 18 predicted proteins | sample 1796671 | NCBI WGS metagenome assembly UEXL01 (sample SAMEA4772471, study PRJEB27181) | metagenome | reverse complement strand
CTTGGTTGATTTGACGGATGAGTTCGTCAACAGCCTCTTCAAACTTGCTGACCGAACCAGCACCGGCCACTTGACCCAAATTAAGGCGCATAGGTCGCACCCAATCCAATGTATTGTCGCTTCGCTTGCCCTTCAACGAAAGGTGGCCGGAACGACACTCCACGGGCGGGACGGAGAGGCATGTTGTCAGCACCATACAAGTAATGGCCGGGGTCAAAAGTGAAACCCTCCATCGTTGGGCCACCGTGAATGAGAATCGTTGCCCCGCTTGGATCACTGGGGTCAATCTGTATTCCGCTTCTTGTAGCCACACCGTTCGTAGTGGTTCGTCCGAGTGCAAATGTTTTTTTCCAGCGGCCCAATGAAGTTCTGTGCCATTGTAGCGTTGTCAGTGCTTGGTGTAGCATTGAGGGCGGCGAAGGTGGCCGCACTGTTCCCAACAGTCCCGACCCCAGCGTATGAGCCAGCATCAGTGAGCCAGCAACCCATTGTCACTGGCAAGCCTGTCGTGATTATGTTTTTGAGTTCGGCGTAAGTCAACCCGTTGTCCTCAAAGTGATGGTATGCGTCAAAATACAGACGGTGTTCGCCGTTTGTCAATTGCGATTTATGAATGTGAAATCGTATTCCCCTTTCGCTGACAATTCCTTCGCCGACAGTGACGACAAAACCGATATTGGAGAAGGCTTGACCGGGTGTAGTAGTGTTGTATGTCGTTGTAGCGTTGTTGTTTGGAGTTCCAGTGAATCCTCCTTCTTCGTTCAACACGAATGGCAAGATGCTATCCACTGAAATGTATGACCCCGAATGAGAAAATGCACTGTTGCCTCCACTACCACCTAAAACGCACGCCTTGTCGTCGCTGGCATCATCGGGGCGAGTGAATGTTGCTGAACTCTCACGCATGGCTCGGATCCATGTGCGCCCCGACACCAAATCAGCCTCATTGACCTTCATTGATGAAACGGTATTCTTCATGCCCCAATCAATGGCGTTTCGGTTCTCGTAATCCTTCATTTGAGGACGATTTTTGGCTGTCATTGTAGCGTCAATTATCAATTCTGTGGACTTTGATGAAGGGAGTGGACTACGCTTGCTTTTGCTATCAGCAAGTCTTTGCTCAACATCATAAAACATTGATGGGAATAACGGCAATTCAACCAACGCACGGGTTGAGGCGTAGTAGGTTGAGGTTTGTCGATCATTTCGCGCACAGACGGGTTGTTTGAGCCGATCACCTTGTCTTTCCATACTGGTAAGAAAGAGTGTTCAGTTCGGGTTGGGGCGATGTCAATGCCACCCTGCCCCAATCCACCCATAGTGAGGCTGACCGTAGGAGAACCGAGGTCGCCAATTTCTTTCAAAGCAAAGCCTTCGGCAAGGCTGAAATCTCTTTCAGCGACTCGATCTGAAATGTCCATCAATTGAGAACGACCACGAATGACGACCCCGCCGCCTCCATCACTGTCACTGTTCGGTGCAATTTCTTCAACACGCCCACGCATAGAAACAAGTTCAATTTTACATGTGTGTCTTTCAATATCAGTCGTTAAACCAATGTCGCCCAAACACCCTGTCCTGTTCCTATTTTTAGGTTGAACAAGAAGCAATTGCCTATCGTTTTCGGTCTTGTTATCAATGATTTCATATTGTTCAAATGTTGCCGGTGATGCAGTGATGCCAAGCCCTGCGACTGATGTGGCACTGGTTTTATCGGCTCCCCCACCAGCCAAAACTGAAAAGGTGTGATATACGCCTTCGCTCTTTGACACAGGACTCCGTGTCCCATGCTGTGCGATAGGAATGCCATAGCCGTTGTCAATGCTTTTTGTAATACCCGGCACTGATTGACCGCCCTTTTGAACAATGGTGTGAGCGCAATTTTCAATGTTGATAAACGGCGAATGGGTTTTCCCTCCTGTTGGATTTACTCTCATTGAGTGGTCTTGTAGTGAACGGTTTGCCCCTCCTGCTGGCACTGAAACGATACCGCCGGGTGCCGTCACTGTCAACGCCTCCCATCCTGTTTGTGCCCCGCCGCCTCCATCAGCCGCCGAGAACGGCTCTTTTAGCCAATTGGCGAGTGTGCGGAATACTGGTGCGGTGTTGGGAACCGAAGCGTCGGGATAAACCGTATTGGAGTCGGGGACTGTTTTTTCAACAACAAGCCAACCTTTTTTCTCCATGCCGTCAATGGCTTTGAGGTCATTATGGGTGTTGTCAAGATTTGCCAAACTGCTTTTGTAATTCAATGTTTGACCTAAAACGGTAATTCCTGCTCTCGTATCTCCTTTCCATGCGGCAACGACTTCTCCGCTTAGATCTATTGCTGAATAATACACCAACACTTTTGGCGGCAAGCCCAGTTGGCGCAAACCCACCGGGAGTTCTATTGAAGCGACCCGTGGTTCCTCTTCGGGGGTCAAATGCCGGACATATTCTTGATTGGTTGGTTTCGTTGGGTTGGTTGCGTCAAACAACGCAGTGTGTTCAGTGTCAAGACCTTTCAGTGCAAACGGGCGAATGTCGTCAACCCCGATAGCGATAATGGAGTCGGCTGTTGAAGAAGCATGAGCCAAATTGTTGTTATATCCATAGCCACCCTGCACCATGATAGCCGATTGCTTATGGTTAGGGCTTGCTGATTGAGTCAGTGTAGCCATTTTGCTTTTGTCAATGACATTCAATACTTCTCCTTGATACACCGTTTCGGTGATTTGAACATTGGCGTTCATTGAAACAATTGATGCCACCGAGGGGTCTTCGTGGGTTGTTTCAAAGCGATCAGCCAACCCTTGAACAGTTCTCGTAATGGTTTCATCCTGCGGTTCGGGCAAACTCGCAAGGAAAAAGTGCCCTTTGACACGGTTATACGAAGTGACCCCCGAACACCCTGCAATATGGTTCACTGGTTCCCTATCAATTCCGCCCACCGATTCTTCGCCCAATTCAAGACCTGGGTTGGGGTAATTGTCTTCTTCGGGCATTTTCAAATCCCCCATTTATCTTCAACATACTGTCGCACATCGTCCATTGAACTGCCGTGATACCCTGCATAAATCAGCACTTCGTGAACTATGAAACCCGGAGGTGCAGTAGCAGTAGCGGCATTTGCACCCGGACTTCCGCCATCATGTGTCAAAAAGCCAAACAATTCCAACCCACCTGTCCCTTCGGTGGTGGTTGTAAAGGAGAGGTTGGCGTTCGGAGTTCCGCTTAACGCTTGAGAGTTTGTCGCACTCGCACCCGATCCTTTCGTCCACATTTTGTAAAAACCGTTTTCCGTTCCGTTCACGGTGATGGCGACTAAGCACGGCTGACCTGCTGACGGCAACCCATCTTGATGGAGTCCGTTCGTGATGTTCGCATAATCAACAGTCGGTTTGCCACTTCCGCTGTTCAATTTAATGTCAACATTCGTGTTGGCTACATTTTTGATTAACTGCAATACACCGGATTCATACTGCGGAGTGATAACAAAATAAAATGTGAAGTCGCCGTTGTTGGTGGGGACTCCACCAATTGCCGAAGTGTGTTCAACAGCAAAAGCCACTGGTTGCGGCCCATTTTCGTCTTCAAAGCCCGGAACCCTCCCCGGTTGATTGAACGCACCCAATCCGTTTGCCCACATTGATTTTGCACTGGTTTGGGGAGTAAGCGGTATCAATGTTTCTTCTATGTTCCCCATCATCATTATTTCGGGGCCAAGTTCAGTAGCCGCAAACTGCTCGGCGATTCCGGCGGCTTGAAGCCCACCACGACTGTTCACCTTTGGGTTGTTCTTAATCCAACGCCATGCGTTGCCAACCATGTTCCCGCCATAAAAATGATACTTGGGGGCCGCAGGGGCTTTGCTTTTCCACCACACTGGATATTCGTTGTTGTCCCTATCCGAAACCATTGATCGCATATTGCCCTTTATCATGGTGGCGGGATCATCAGCATCAAGCCAAACCAACAATGACGGCGACATTGGAGGGTAGTTGGTTCTTTGTGCTAAACCACCAGTCATTTGAAGGCGATTTTTCATTTCGTCTGTGTTTCTTGAATGTGTATTGACGAAATACGCTTCGTTCCCAAATCCCGATTTGTCTTTGAAACGCTGACCTTGAGTGAACCTTGCCCTTGTCATTTGCCCTGCTGGGCGCAAATTATTGCCGGGGTCAATCATTAAATCCCCGTTTCCAAGAGTGAACCAAATAGGTGTGTTGTCGGGGTGTGAGAACATAAATCCTTGACTCTTTGCATCGGCTACGCCATCGTCGCCCTTGAGCATTGAGTTTTGCACGATTATTGCATGTGCGTTGAAGTCAAGGGCAACAATGCGGATTCGCTCTATTGGATTCGCCATAGGGTCAAGACTGACACCACCTGCGGGGTCTTGTGCCAAATCCTCATAGTCGTATGAAGACACAGGCACTCCTGTGTTCGGATCTGTGCCGCTGGCGTTGACAATTGCGTTTAGGTTTGATACTGGCAACCCATCGGTGTGATAGCGTGCTTTGGTGACATGTGCCCCAATGTCAAGCACCCCAGTCCCATTGTTCCACCACGATTGGAGAGGCAATTCATCAATGGGTATGGATAGGATGTGAGAAGCGAGCATTTCCAAAGCAGTGGGCTTAGTTCCCCCAAAATCACGGATTTTGAAAGTGGCATAATCGTAGCCCGCTGTCAATGCCAACGGACTGGTTATGTTCCCACCCACGGTGACATTGGTAAAATCATAGCCGACACACACCATTGGGTGCGGCATTTTCCCATCACTTTGCCCGACGCCATCACTCCCCGCATAATCAGCCTGTGCTGGACTCTTATGGTTGGCGAAGAACAAGTCGGGGATGTCGTCTTCGTCTTCAAAATCCCATAGTCCCATAGTGTTCTCTTGTTTGGTAAATGGTTGGAGTTTTGGAGCCACTACGCCCCTGCTGATGCGAACACTTTCAATGACGCCTCGGAACTCTCCCCCTCGCCCACCTATGAACAGATCAGAAGAACTCGCTTGAATTGTCCTTTCCTCTCCACCAAAGTCCGACTTTGCCACCAAATCCCCATTGATGTAAAGGCGTATGTCTTTGCCAGTGAATTGAGCATTCAAATACAATAAAGGCTGAAAGGGCAAATCCAAATCATGTGCCTTTTTCCCTTGTCCACCCACTCCCGCTGGGTTGAATAAATAATACCCAGCCGCATTGGTGTCGTATGCGCTATCCAAAGTGGGAAAATTGAAAGATGTGGCTACATTCACAGCGTCTTTAGTCCCCGAAGTGCTTCGGGTGAACACAGTGAAAATAGCGGAGTTTGGTGCAAACGGACTCCCAATTTCCAATTTGTAGCAATTATTCTTTGATACGATCACACCGCCCTTGTCGGGTATAACAAAGGCTTCTATGGTGAATGGGCCAATTATGTTGTTCAAGCCATTCCCTTCGTTTGGGATGTGCCTAAGCCCGATTTTTGGTTCGTCGCTGTTGTATGAACTGACTTTGTTGGTGCCTCCTGTCTTTTCGCTGTGAGAAGCGGCATACAAATCCACACCCGATTCTCGGAATGCCCCCCGTCGGCACGACGATACCGTCGGTGAAACCGTTCAAACGAACGGCCTGTGAATGCAGTTTCTTGAGAGGCATAAATATCAAATCCCAATCAATTGTTCCACTGCGGCAAAACCGAGCGTGTAAGTCCAAACCGAATCACCTGCTTGATATGCAGGTTGAAATGTTTGAACTACGCCCGGAATAGCGACTTTTTGTCGGAAAAAAGGATTGGGTCTTGTTGTTTCGCCGCCTTCTGTATTTGTTGGATCGAAGTCTTCGGTGTTTTCTTCGGATGGATAGTCCGTTCCCGGCCCCGAAGGCACGATGAATTGGCGCAATACCGCACCACTCACACCCGCCGTCACCATTGATTCATACGGAATACGAAGGCCGACAATGTATTTGCGAATAGACGACGACTCGCTGATTCCAAGTAGTTTTGAAGTGTCAAATGAGGACAATGAGTCCGGCATTTCAACGAGATCGCCCGTCAATGCTTGCGGTGAAACCATGAAACCACCAACATTTGCATTCATTGTCATGTTAAGGAGGTCTTGCACCTTGTCCCCTTTGCTTTTGCGTGAGCCATCCACGCCGCCTGTGAATACCGAAGTGAAGAATGTGTGCGACCAGTCAGCCGTTGTTGAAAATGGCGTGACACCACGCTTAACAAGAGGTAAGTTTCCACTCTTTCCTTTGGTTATGTTTGTTATAGTGATCTTTTCGTTGACAGCCGACCCTATCCCCTGCTTGTTTGCGCTTAATGCGGATTGCTCGCCGAGCGAAAGAGTGGTGGTTAAAAGTGAACTTATGACGGTATTTGCACCTCCGACTTTGGTGGTGCCTCCGTCTAAAGCCGTCTTTATTGCCGTAGCCACATGGCCTGTGTGGGTCACTGTTCCCGATAGGTCAACACGAACAATAGACTCGGTGCCGGGAACGCTTGAAAAATTGCTCCCCTTGTCAAAACGGAGAACGGTCTTTTCCCCAAGCCCTGCGCTTATTTGCCCTGCTGTGCTGAATACGATTTCTTTTCCGTGCAATATGTCCTTGAGGACAACCGTTGTGTATTCAAGCCTTAATTGCTCATACCACGAAAGGCAAACGGCTGTGGGTCTTGACAAGTCCAAAACACAGGATGCACCATTAGCACCCGTGCTTGAAGAGTCGTCAGTGATAACGCCACTAATAGTGATAGCAAGCATGTTGGCGTTGAGATCTAATGCGGCACGGGTGGCGATAATTGGTATCGGCCAAACCGAAACACCACGGGTGACTGACATTCCTATCTCGGTTGCATCAAGTTCAATGATTTGTCCGTCTTTACGAATCAATTGGATTTTTGGCACCTATCACACCCCCCTGCTGAAACCACCAGTGCGGGATCGGCTTTTGAATAAACGCCCGACTTCATCACCCACCATTCGTGCTATCTTACGAGGGTCGCCGCTTGCGCCGCTGACATTGATGTTGATTGTCGTTTCTCCACCCATGCCACCGCCGTTCCCTGTCATGGTGACTGGGATAGTGCGCCCATCGGGCAGTGGGACTACGGCTTCTGTGCCGTGTAGTTCGGCTGGATAGCCGGACTTCGGGCCAGTAGCGATACCACCCTTTGCGAGTTTGAGGCCACCAATGTCAATTTCCGGTATTTCACCGAATGGATTGATAGCGTTAAAGGCACCTATGACCTTGTTTATGAGTTTCAAAGCAGGGCTGGCGAAATCAATGAGGTTGTTGATGAAACCTTTGAAAAAGCCTATCACTCCGTCCAACACATCAACCCACACATCCTTGATTGAATAGAGGATTTCACCCACCTTGTCAAAGTCACCACGAAGCAGTGCAACGAAAGCACTGACGAGTTTCATAACAGTGCGAACCACACCCATGACGACTGTGAGGATCATGCCGATTGCTGAAATCAGCATTTTGTAGTAGGGTGCGACATACGGATAAATGAACTTGACAATTTCAACGACGATGCGAATAATGACCGCCGCAAGGAACACCACTGTGCCGATGATTTCGCCAATCAATTGAACTATGTCGCCAATGAAGGCAAAAATGCCCGAACTCACCATGAAGTCCAGCATATACGAAACAAACCGACGACCATATCAAAGAAGTTCTGCACCCCCCCGTCACCAAATGCACCCATAATCATGTCCCAAGCACCCATGAAAGAGTCAACAACCGACACGATTGCATCAATGATGGCTTGGAGAAGTCCCGATTCGGCCAGTGCAGTGATATATACACTGATGAGTTCAATAACCATCAACCAGTAGCCTTGAAATATCTCATAAACCATCGTGATGCCATCAATTATGCCTGTAAAGAATGATTCACTGTCAGTCCCTTCGGGCAAAGTGAGGTTGGCTTTCAGCGTGTCCCAAATGTCCTTGACCGCTTGGATCGCCGCTTCAATTGTAGCCATCAGCCCCCCGATAATCGGCAAATCAGCCAACCATTGTTTCAGTTTCCCCCCGCCAGCGTCAAAGGCGGCAACGAATAACATGACAATGCCCGTCACGGCCATGACAACGCCCATGAGAGGCAATAGTCCTAACAACAGACTCTTGAACATACCTCCCACCAATTTAAGAGTGCCACCAAGTGCCTTGAAAGGCATGGTGAGTATTGAAACCGCTTTGCCCATAGCACCTCCACTTTTTTCCACTTTGCCGCCACTTTCTTCCATCGTGTCGCCAAGTTCCGCTATTGGTTTTGACGAATCACCGAAGGTTTTGTTGAGGCTTTGCATAGCCAAATCCACCTTCAAATAAGTGGACATCAAAGGGCCAAAGACCTTCAAAAGAATACGAGTTTTGTCGGGGAGAATAGTGAGAGCGTCCCTGTATGCTTCAAGGGTTGATACCCCGTCGGCAAAGTCCAGATCGAGTTTCTTCACTGCCCCCATATTCACTCACTCCCCAGTTTTGCATTCATTCGCTCAAAGAAGTCGGAGTCACTTGTAGTGCGAACTGACCGCCCCTTAGTCGCACCGACGGTGTTCTCACGCTTCAATTGTTCCATCTGTTCGGCCTCCATCTCCTTATATGCCGACAATGTGAAGTAGTCTAAAACGACTCTTTCGGGCGGCAAGTGATCCCATGAAGAAGGGGCACACTTGAAAAAATGTCCGAGAAAAAAGGTGGGCATGTTGCCAGCGATAACTGGTATTTTGTAGTCGTCAATCGGCAGTTCGCCCTCTCCATCCCATTTCATAAACGAACGGACATCATCAAGGGTTATTCCAAAGGGCCACTTGCACCGGCCATACCGGCCATTAAATCCTCAAATGAAGGCAATACAGCCTGTATTGCGGCACCGACTTCGGGGCGAATGTTCAGCAATTGTTTTGTCGTGAGTGCGGGTTCTGTGCGCTCAATGCAGGTCGTAAGAACGAACTTCCAGTAGCCACCAAAGTCAATTTTGGGTGCCATGTTTCCTTCGCCGTCAGCCGACAAGGACACGAACTTCGTCAATGCCTTTTGTCGATCAACCCAAGAAAGAGGTCGGATCCAAAGGGTCATTTCCCCGTATGGAGTTTCCACTCTCGTTTCTTCTGCATCTGTGCCTGTGATTAAATCACTCGCTATCGCTTTCTCCGCCATCTGTTTCACCTTCGGTTGCTGGTTCGGCTTCATCGCTTTCAGTCAAACGAGCAATCAAGTCGGCTTTGGTTCCTGCGGTTGACAGTTCACGCTGACTACACAAGACCTGTAATTCGGTCTTGTTCATGTCGTCGTATGATGTCGGCTCCGCTGGGGCCAATTCCGGTGTTGCTGGTGTTGCAGGGGCGGGTGAAGCGACAGGAGCGTCAGCATGGACAACGATTTCTCCACTGGACAGGCCAGCACCTTCAACGATGCGTGTTCCTTCTATTGTCCAATTCAAGTATTCTCGTCGCCCTGCGATGTTCACATATCCTGTCAGTCTTACCATTATTCTCACCCTTCTCATTGTTGTTAATATAACTTGTCCTCGTCAAACGACGAAGTATGGAGATGTTTCGGCCACTTTCAAATGACGCACAGCGAACTCCACGGTTGCTGTGACCGGCCCTTTATCATCCGGCACTGGATGTTCGGCCTTCGTGACTGTGTAGTCTTCAAGTGTGATTGTTGCATTTTGACGGGTGGCATGAGAGCCGGATTTAGTCAAAGTCAAGGTGCAATCGTTGGAGTTAATGTGATGCTTGCGTGTTCGCAATTGTTCAAACCAACGATCATCCTCAACAAGTGCGGAGAACTTGAAAGTGTATTCACGGGCGGCTTCGGTTATTTCCGAAGCGAACTGTGTTGCCGCTTGCTGGACTTGATCTGTATCAGCGTATGTTTGATTGGAGCCACGGATGTAAAATTGGGCTGTGTTGGTGTTGGCGATTGACATTTCCACTGTTTTGGCACGAAGCACCGAGGCACCGAAGGCACTGAACTGCATGTGCTGAAACAAATATGGTTTTTCGCCGTTCACGGCAATACCGGACACCCTTCGCTTAATTTGGGTGTTTGCGGTGTTCTCAAACATTCGGTGAGGTGTGATGAACTTTGAGCCAGTGTCCTTGAACATGCGTGTGGATTCAAAGGAACCGCTTAGTTTCAATTCTCCCTCGCTGTCAGCGGCGAGGTTCAAATCGCCCATTTTACAACCGCTGAAAATACGGAGCATTTGGTTGGCTCCCGGTGTTGAATCCGAAGAACGGAATGATTGTTCAACAGCGAATGTAGGAACATGTGAGTAGCCAAAGAAGGTGTGTTCAACACCATATTTTAGTTCACCAGTAGGCAAAAGCGCAGGGCTTCCTCTCTTGTATTCGTTGTCGCTGTATGTGTATTGTAGCCTTTCAACGCCACATGAAGCGGCGATATGATCGAACATGAATGCTTCTTCAACATACAATTGCCCAGCGTCTTGGCCGCTGGCGGTTCCGATAGCGATAACACGACGGATTTCGTGCTTGTTGACTGTTGGTGCGGTGACATCAGCACCGGGTATAACCACTGTGTCCTTGTCAAAGATCTGAATGTAGTCGCCGATAGCGAACTTGGCGGCGTTTGTTGCACCCACATTGACTCGCACATCACCGCAAGTGATGTTGCCTGTGATGCCAGCGAGAAGATAAATCGGAACATTAACCGCTTGCGCTCTTGCTAATGCCCCTGTATCAATATCAGCACAGCCTGTAAGTGTGGTTGATGCCCCGCCACCTGCGGCATAATAGCCAAGCAAAACATCGTTTCCGTCGGCTGAAAGAACCTTGAATAGCCCTGCTACGGGTGCTGATTCGTGGCTCACACTTGCGTTATTGGTGAGGGTGATTTCCGTTCCTGTGTCGGCCACCGAAAGGGCACCAACGAATACTTCTGTGCCAGCAACGCCCACAAGACCAGTCAATTGATTTGCACCGACGGTGGCTGTGATGCTCACATCTATTGCGGCATCTCCGACAGTCTGTGCCGCATAAGCGGCTGTTGCCGCATCCTTGATGTTGAGAGGCAGATCGGACAATACGGTGTTTGCCCCAGTGACATTTGAGAACTCTCCCCTGCTTCGTGCTGTATGACCCCCAAGTGCATATTTCCAATAGCGAAGGGTGTGGGCGTTGACATCAAAAGAACCGCCAGCAAGAGTTTCTTTGCCGGAGGTCAAAATGTTCACATCACGACCCATACCGACGATGTGTTGTTTGCGAATCTCCACTTCGGGTTCGGGGAGTGTGAATGAATTGAGAAGGCCGATGAATTGGTCGCTCAAGACTCGTTGATCGTCTTCACCCATAGCCGGGTCATGGGTTGGGACACGGTTGGCGTCAATGATGAAGTAGTCGCCTGTGTCTGCGATTGTTGGGGCTGTTGTTGCCAACGCAGGGGTGATGGTGATTGTGTTTCCGCTGTTTGCGGTGATGTAGTAGGTTCGCTTAGTCGTAGGATAGTGATCCGCAGTGAAGTTATTGCTCCCTCCCGCCGAATAGACCCTAAGCGTTGCTCCTGTGAGCATTCCGTCGGGGACAAGAGCGTGAGGTGTTGAATCAACCCAATACATACCTGCTCCGAGGCTAATGGTGCTGTTGTTGCCAGCGGTTGTTGTATTCCACCCAGCAGTAGCACCAGTGCCCGAAGTGACACCCGTTCCTTGTCCATACAGTCCGGTTTCTTTTCCGAACGACACTTCAACGATGTCGCCCTTGAATACTTGATTTACAGCCATTTTTCATCATCTCATAGGGTTGGTAGCGGTTGGGCGAAAATCACACATTCGGCTTGCATTGTGTAGCGGAACAACCTCTTGCTCCGGTCGGACAAGTCGGTGCGGGTTTTGAAGATTACCCTATCAAATGTGCTATTATCGCCCTTTCTCACCAAATGTAGTATGCGCCGGACTTCATCTCGGAGTTCGCTCAAGCGGCTCCTGCCCTTTACGGTGCGTATGTCAATGGTGAGGTTTATGTGTTCATTTACAAAGTCAAAAGCCAGTTCGGGCTGTGCTTCGTTATGTGCTGTTTCAAAAATCCGAATGATGTCGTGATCCTGCAAACGAGTGCGTTTTCCTTCGCCAGCATCCAGCGTGGCGATGTCCAAAATAGACGGTTTTGGTGAAACATTCCAATTGACATCTATGATGTCACGGATTGCTTCAATTGCGTCAGTCATTGTTCCGTCCCCTTCAACATTTTAGCGTGCGCCGTCGCCACATCTAAGGCGAAGGGGCTTGCGGCTTTATGCGCTTGCATGACAGCGTTGACATCATCCTCGCTCATTGGCTCATCGGTGTCCTGCGTTTCACGCTCATAGATTTCTAATTTTTCCAAGTGCGCTGGCTCTCCGGCTTGCTGTTTTTTCATAGCCGCCAACAAATCGTTCACATTGGCAAGGTGCTTGTCAAGGAACTTGAGCATTTCTTCCGGCACATCAACCACCCATTCCTGCGACAACAATTGACTCTTGAAACGGCACCAACAATTTGGCAACCTCGGCTTCCAATTTTTGGTGCTTTGTGTTCAAATCCAAATTGCTCGTTCCTTCGGGGAATAGCACGGAGTAGTCGTCGCTCATCATAACATCCATGACAACGAGTTTGGTGCAAGCCTCATGGATTGAACCCTCCACATAGCGTTCTCCGTAAATGTATGAACATCGGAGGGAATGGTTCTCAAAGAACGGGTATTCGTTGTTAAACAAAATCATACCGTTCTCTTCAATACTCCACCAAGACTTTTGGCGTTCTTCGTCGGTGATGTCGCATTTGAATCGGATCTGCTTTACGGTGTCGCCGACCTGCAATTGACCGCCAAAGTCGTTTAATTGATCAGCGACTATTGTGAATGTGTTTTCGTTGCGGGTGCAAAGGGCGACACGGTTTATGGAGCCGCTTGTGATATAAACAAGAGAATGACCTGCGACGAATGTTGTTCCGTCGTTTAGCACGAAGGATGTGGCGGGTGAGCCTGTCTTGCTGGCAACAGTGCTTGACACCATTGACGAGAGGCTTGAGTTAAACGACACAGCGGTTTCATTTGTCACCGCAATTGTAGCGTTTTCACCGCCTTCTGTGCTACGCATAGAACTGATTTCAATGACCCCATCACCAGTGTCGCTGTTGGCGAGAGCCATGAACTCATCGTGGACATTGAGGGCTACATTGGCCGAATTGGCTGTTTCAACCTTCAATGTGCCGATGGGGACAGCCGATTTATTGAATGCCCCGTCCTTGTTGATAAGGGCACCAAGATTCTCAACCGCTGATTTTGAGTCAAAGTCAGATCTCCACTTAGTCTGTGCAGTGTCACCCTCCGTCAAAGTAGCCACTCCATTGGCACCCGGACACAGCAATACTGACTGGCCCGACATCACTATGTGATCTGTCACTCTAAAGGACACTCTTGCCCCAGCCATTTCACGGTAGTAGTCGCCTTGCCACGCACCCAGTTTGAGAATGCGTTGAATAGCCCCACGCTTAACGAAAACAGCACCGACATAATCCGTGTAGTATCGGCGTCGGAATGGCTTGAATGTGGTGAAATTGAGGTATTCTTCGCCAACAAGGCGGGGTCGCCAAGCGTGCCTTGTCACTTTGTCAATGTAGTCTTGGCGTTGGCGAATCAAGTTCTCAACATGGCTTTTTTTAATGCCTCGTTCTGTGCTGTTCGTGATAGCCGACTGGTGTTGTATTTTCGCTTTGTCGCCTGTGGTGAATGATGGGGATGTTCCCTTATCGGCGACCAAATAGATTTGTCCGGCTGAACCGACTGACTCAACACCAGTCAATGTGAACTCAATACCCATAGCATTGGCGTCGTCATAAACCAGTATTTTGTCACTGGCGGCGTAGCCCCACCGTCTGTAATCGGCTCCGGTGATAGGGAACTTGATGTCGTTTGTAGCAATCACGCTGTCGCCAGCCAACGATACTGGATCGGGCAAGGGCAATTGAAGATAGTCAGCCACCTTTTCCACGGTGGTATAAACCAAATCATCGGGATAAAGGGGCGAATCGGGTCTGTGTCCGGGTGAAAAAGCACGGGGCATTTTAACCAACCCTCCGGCTCATAGAATGATGGCCGAGGTTGAAGGTCATAGGAGTTCCGCAAGCCCCGCATTTAGGAACCCAGCAGAAGTGCAAGCAACCACATGAAGTGCAACGAGTTCCCGAACCAATGTTTTGTGAATGTCTTTTCGTTCACTTTTCCTCATTTGCACACGCTTCGTAGTAGCATGGCGCATGTTTTCATCGGAAAATGGGCTGTCGTCCTCTTGGACAGACGAACGGGATGCGTGTTTAATTTCGGCCATTCGGACTTGGCGTCTTCGCTCAATGTCCATGACCTCTCCGAGATCAATGTCTTCAATTTCCATTCTTGGCATGTGAAGTCACCCCCAACGGCGACTTCAAGACCGTGTGCCCTTGATAAAGACTTCAAGTGCTGTAATTCCTGTTGCATCAAAGCCGTTTGCGACTTCAATTAACGGACGGCCACCTGCGGCGGCGGCGGCGGGTGGTTGCACTTCGTTGCCACTCGCTTCGGTGGATTCGCCGAGCAATTGGATTTTCTTATTGGTGAAATCATAGGATAGGGTAAGGCCAACAATGTCTTGTCCTTTCCCGAAGGTGACAGACTCAACAGTCTTCAAACCTGCTGTTGCGTTTGCGTCAAATGGTTCGCCGCCAGCGGGGTAAGTTCCAGTGAACTCAAGGTTGCGATATACAGTTATTCTTGATCCGTCAACGGAGTTTCGCTTGTCTTTCTTGATTGTCAGTGCCATGTTGCTCATCTCTTGGGTGGGTGTAGGTCATTTGTTAAAAGGGTTGCTTAGGAATACATGATTATGACACGAATAATTCCAGTGTCAGCCGCCCATGCGGCGGTTGAAGACAATTTGAGAGTGTAGTTCCCACAGACTCGGCCAGTCCACGGTTGATTCTTATTGATCACCGTTTGTGTGCCGTTTGTGATTGGAGTTTTGGGTGCCGCTGGTGTGTCATGCCCGCTTAATCCGGGTTGAACAGTCAATGCGTGTTCCTGTGTGCCCATAGCGGCACCTTCATTGGTTTGAAATTGATAATAGCGACCACCTGTCTTGTTGGTGTAGTCAAGAGAAGTGATTGGTTCAAAGGGTGTAATGTCGCCACCTGCAATAGTAGGGATGTCGCTAATCATACTGAATGCTCCTTGAGCCGTTTGAGTGTTGCCGTTGGTTGCCAGTTTTGACGACGAAACATCAAGAATAATTTGGTGAACTTCTCCGTTCAACCCAAAAGGATGCGGAGGTGACGGCTGTTTGGCCGCTTAGATCGGCTTGAGTGAACTCATAGACCATGCGATTGACACGGGTGCGACCTGCATAACGGGCTTCGCCGTCAAATATGGTGAGGTCGCTTTGAGGCATCACTCATCACCTTTTGAGGTGAGTGCGTGCGCCCTTTCAGTGAGAATTGCTTTGGTGTCAGCCTTTGATACGCTTTCGCCCTGCGACTTCATCCAGTCAACCATTTTGGCTCTTGTCCATGTAGTGTCAAAAGGCGGAATGATAGCGTCAGCCATCTGCTCGGTCTTTTCCTCTTCGGTTGCTGGTGTTGGTGCTGGTTCCGGTGCTGGGGCTTCTTCAACCACAGCAGGTTCTTCGATCACTTCAACCATTTTCTTGGTCTTTTCCTCGGACTTCTTTTCTTCGCCACCAATGACTTTCCACTGTGGGAAATTGTCGCCCTTGAAACGCTCAAGAAGTTCTTTAGGAATATCACTTCGTTCTGTGCCTCTTGCGAAGCCAAATGTTGTTTGTCCAACCTTGAACTCAACATACGGCCTGTCGCCAACATATTGTAGTATTGCCACGCTAAATCCCTCCTAACCGACTCAACGGTATAAGAAGGCGATTCGGTAAGTGGTGTCCTTTCCGTTGGCTCCTGCACCAGTGAACTTGATTGCTGTTGGGCTTGACAAGTTTCCAGCGACAGGGATCGCCGAAGCGGCTCCTGCTGTTCCGTCTTCCTCGGCACTTGAAATGATGCTCATAACTGCAATCAATTCAGTTCCGGTCACTGGGTTGGATGTGAGAGTCAAGTCATAGACGGTGGCGGCATCGCCATCGTCTGCAACGAGTTCAATAACAGCCATGCTCATTGTTCCGACGGCGGATTCTGCTCCACCTGTGTCGGATCCCATTGGGGATTGTAGCCATGCTGTGCTGTCTGCTGGACTTC
>UEXL01000413.1_pt1 | contig 16284 bp, 14 predicted proteins | sample 1796671 | NCBI WGS metagenome assembly UEXL01 (sample SAMEA4772471, study PRJEB27181) | metagenome | reverse complement strand
GAATTTGTTTCTGTGCTTTTAGCTTGTCTTCAATTTCAAAGACACGAACCCACAATTGTGCTCTTTCAAGCTCATCGCACTTTTGTGATTGAGCTTTTTCCTGACTCAGCATCATCAGATTTTCCAAAGCCTCTACATAACCTTCTTTTCTGAAAATTCGGTTTTGAAAAACTGCAAATTTTTGTTGGCGTGTTTCTTTGTCATCAGACAACTCACGCATCAAAAGTTCTTTTGTATTTGGCATTTTTATTTGTGTACGTTGGCAACAAATTCATCACCGAAATTGCGCCAATCTTTGTTTTTATGATAAGCATACATTGATGTATCTACATACATCGGTATTCCCAAGGCTTTTAAATCCCACGCAAACCAAGAATCACAAAGGCCATCCCGTTCTTTATCATATCGGAATTTTACTTGTTCAAGAATACTTCGGTGGATAAGATTGCATCCGATGCCATTTGCCCAAGCATTCTGTAAAGTGCCATCATGCTTAAGACAACTACTTACCAATCGCACCACTTGGCTCGTCATCATAATCTTCCTCAAGTTGAAGCATAACCGGTTCTCTGTCTTGCCAATCAAAAATATCATAGCAGATTCCGACAACTTGTTTTCTGTGAGCAAGAAGATTTAAGATGACCTCTTTCGGGGGAAAAATATCAGTTTCGAGATGAAGTAAAAAATCATAACCCCCATCGAGTGTTTTCTGTCGAACGAGATTGTGACCCTTTGTAATCCTGCTAATAATGGTTTCGTTCTCACTGAACTTTACTCGTTCTGCATCGGCCCCTAAACTTTGTAAAAAACTGACATTTTTGCGGTCATCGCTGTTATCTGCCAAAAACAAATCTAAATCCGTTGGGTACAGAAATGATTTTACGTTCTTTATCCACTCTTTGGCACAATAATTTTTTACGTCAGCCGTTGGAGCGCCTATTAAAATTTTCGGAGGCTTCCAACTCATTCTTTTTCAAAGTAATGCGTTTCATATTTCAGATACTCGTGAATATGCGTAACATCAATTAAATTCAAATCAAGCACATCATATTTCCACCGAAGAAAATTCATCATCGGTTGGTCGCGTTTAGTGAATTTTTCATATTCCTTGTAAAACCAATATTCAATTACACGCCAAGCTGAGGTATTCCTTCGGATGCTTACTCCCGTTTGAAAATACTTTACTTCTTCGGGATAGCCTTGCTCTTTAAAATGTTGATAGGTCTTTAAGAGGATGTCCGTTTCGTCTTTCTCCAACTCTGCACATAAATCAATGTCCTCATAAACACTTTCAAGAGATGGGTGAGTCAAAAAAACGCCATCCATTGAACTCATACAATAGGTGTCCACAAAGTCGTTCATATCACCATTTACAGAAATATTCGCATCAATGACAACCACCATATCATACTCTTCATCAATACGCTCTTTACAGGTGCTGAACGGAGAGTATTTGACTTGATTTGACCTACGTTTTGGGTCAAGGCTATGAAAGTATTCATCGGGCAATATTATCAGCTTCCAACCTTCAGGAACTTTGTCCATTTCGGAGTCTGAAAAAAGCAGGTATTCCCATCCTTCTGTTTTCCAAAAAACAGGTTCAAGGCTGTCGTAATTGCCGTAATTATATGTTATGACTGCCTTACGCATTGTATTTGTGTGGGTGTCTGAGAAATGGATTTGTCCAAGTGTGATTCAGCGGGTGCTTTATGGTGTGGAAAAGGTCTGTTTTCTTTTCAAAGCGAGTCAAGGAAAGGGAGGGTTGGTCGCGCTTCGTTGCGAGCGCCAAATAATTTTTATGCCCAAGCCTTCTCAAAGGCTTTGGTGCGTTTTGAATTTGTTCTTATGGACATTGTAGATTCGTGATAGCCATTGTCAAACTTAAATCCTTGACGCATCATTTCGTCTATTGTCGCCTCCATATCTTCATCATTTTCAATTTCTTTGCCGCATTCAGAGCGAATTTGCCTAATCTTTTCCACTTCTGCGAGGTAACTCTCACAATCGGGATGAATAGGCATTGAAATATCCGAGTTGGTGTGATGTTCGTCAAGAAGTTTGTCCAAATCCCCATTGATTTCAACGTTGCTATCAATAGTAAGAACAATGTCGTAATCAATTCCCGTAATATTTTCTACCAAAGACAATGCCTTGGCTTTGTAAAAACTCGCTTTTCGTTTTGCACTAAGCCCTTCTAACCTTGCGTCGTTGTAAATTAAAGGCTCAAAAAAATACTCACTACTGCACTTTCGATGGTCACGTTGTTCTAAATCAGTTATGGTATAAAAGTCCCAAGTTGGGTTTTCATAGGTCGGTTCAATAACTTCTTCGTAACAACCAATATTGAAGTTGACTACTGCCTTAATCATTTGGCGCTACGATTTTTGCTTTCTTGCTTTTTTTTCTGTCCTTCGCACGTCTTTGCTTCCTTGAACTTCCCATTGTTTTAGGCTCGCTACCTGATGTTTCTTCAGCAGGCTGTGCAGGCTGTGCAGGCTGTGCAGGAGGTGGTGGGGTCACGGGCGGGGGTGTCGGAGGCATTGGCTGACCTGATGTTCTGTATTGGTCATATACCAATTCTAAGGTTTTGGTAAGCTGTCTTTTTAAAGCAATCGTAGTAGCCGTCTTGGTAATTATATCTTTTCCAAACATCACAAGCAAAAATTGCTCGTCTGTCATACCGACTCCTTTCTTTTCAAAAATTCGAGTCATAGGAGGCTTGACTTGTTCTTTGAACTCATCAGACACTTCCATAGCTTCGTCTATTTGCGAGTTGAAGCTCTGTACAAAATCAACAACCCCCACTCTTTCAGAAGGGCTGACAGGTATAGGCATAGAGAGGTCAATTTTACCCTCTGATTGCATCTCAAGTAGTTGACCTTCATTCATTGAGGCATAATTGCCTGTAAATGAGCAAATACTTGAATAACCTTCAAGTACCATATCAACCATTTGTTGCGCCGCTTTCTTTTTGTCGCCTTTCGGCATATCGTTCAGACGCTCACGTCCGAAAACCTCATCTTCATCTTCCCCTGAGTCACCCCCAAACATTTCAGGGCTAATGTCTTCAAGGGTAGGTGGTGCGAAAGTTGGTTCTTCAAGGTCAGGCAACTGACCTGCGCCTCTTAAATTGGCTTTTTGATAATCTTTTTCCTCTACGTTATCGCCAAGTGGGTTGTAATTGACTACATCTTCGTAATTGGTGTCGATTTGCTCGTCAACTTGGATGTCATCAAGTGTTTGTGTATCACTCATATTTTAAGGGTGTCTATCGCTTCTAAAATTCTTCGGTGTTGAGGAATTTTATCATCCAAATCTATGCAGAATTTGTAGTATTTGGAAATAGATGACACATCTTTTTGAACAATGTTAGCAATTTCTCTATGCGATAAAATAGTTTTCTTTTTTAAGAATGTAAACAATGGTCAAAATTGCGTTCATTCTGCGCTCGTCTTTACTACGAGATGCAAATACCAATTCCCTATGAATACCATAATGGTCGCAGGTAGCTTGAACCATTCGTTCAACAAATGTTTGAATATCCCCTTCATCCATCATTTCCATAGTTTTATATAAATTTTGTCAGCGCCTAATGTCCTGTATTTTTTCAGATTTAACAGAGAAAAATTTTCTGTCATCTTCAATAATCTCAGCCTTTTCAAGCGCGTCCATCACGCCTTTTGCAAGATTGTCGCAATCAAATTTATTCCTCATAGGCACACCCTCCAACCTTTTGTATTTTGGGGTGCTTTTCGGGTAGGCGAAATGAAATACAATGGCTATCCTCGTGTAATCTCCCACAGGAATGCCTTGTTCGTGAATTAAAGCTACTAACGCTTGTTGATAAGCATTATATGTCTTGGGCATATAGGCAAATTTGCCATTAAACCTTGGACGAGGCGTTGGCATTCCCGCAATGTCAAGAACAAACTCCACTTATGCCTCTGCAACAAGTAGAACTTCCTTTTTGCGGGTAGCAAGAAAAAATGCTCCAATCAAAATAATCCCGCCTAAGGATATAATAAGGGCAGATTGTACTTCTTCTTTGCCCATCACCATTTGCCTTGAGGACACTCTTCACCTTCAAGTTGAACTTTCGCCCTTAGGAAACAACCACAATCTTTACATCGTCCAAAAATGCTATCATACATAGGACATTGCTTACATATTGAAATTCTATCACGGGGTGAGAGATATTCACTTGAGGTGTTTTGAGAATTATACATTGTTCAGTTGTCTTTGAATTTCTTCGACCAATTTTTTATATTCATTGACTTCCGTAAGATACTTAGCAATTTTTATTCCAAAATCGTTGTCAGTTTTGTAATGAAGTCCCAAAGACATTCGAGAAGCGGCCACCTCTCTTGTAGGGTCTTCTAACCATTCTGTTTGAGTCAAATCGCTTATGAGCTTTGTAAAGAAATATGTTTGAAGCGTATGGCCCGATGGGTAAGCAGGTGTATGACCCGTTTTAGTCGTGGCGGGATTCAATCCGATATTCAAATAGTAAGCCAACCCCACAGGTCGAATGCGGTTGTAGTGAAATTTCAATTCAAAAATCAGGGGGCGTAAAAACAAGTCATTTACTTGGTCAAATATTTGTTTGAAATTTGTCAATCCTGCTCGTTGAGCATAACCATTTAAATATTTTCCCAACTGCCTGTCAATAAAAAAACAGCGACTTCGCCACTCCTCATCCACAAGTTTTTCAATTTTACTTACGACTTCATAAACCTCTTGCTTCGCCAAACCCGAATCATTTTTAGGGTATGGCTCGTTTTTGAAGGTTTTTGTGTGGTCAGAAAAAGCGGAACCTGTGTTTATGCTGATTTTTTCTTCAATCGTTGGCTGTCCGTAAACAAGCTGATTGATGGATATAATGCGACTTTCCGACATTAGAAAAACAAATCAAAAATGCCACTCTCTTCCTCGTCATCCTCTGAAATAATAGGTTGCTTTTGAGGTTTTGCTTTTGCTTCTAAATTGGGTTCAGGCTTGGGTTCAGGCTTGGGTTCACGCTTGGGTTCAGGCTTGGGGTCGGGCGCGTCTTCAATCATCATTTCCACTTCTGTACACACGGCACGAGAAAGGCGATTTATCTTTTTTTGTTGAGCCTTCGTCATCGCCCAATCGCTACCAAATTCCTTTTTTTGACGTGTAAGCTCTGAAAGAAATTGCTCAAAATCCTCCAACGCATCTGAAGCGTCTTCGGTTAAATCGGACTCTACAAGCCCGTATTTTTTCATCGTATAATCGTGGGGGAACGTTGCCATAAATGTGATTTTATGGTTGTAAATATACTTCCTTCTAAAAAGAAAGCAAAACCATTTATCAACATCAATCCAACGCTCCGATTACGACACCACTTGCAACGCTAAATGCCCCCACAATTAAAGCCATTTTTAAAAGCTCGTGCGCGGGAGGCAAAGACCACTTGTGTTCTTCTTTCAAGGACTTCTGCCCCATATTGTAGTGAATGATAGCCTCGCCCATAAAGAACCCGAAGGTTACAGCCGAGGCTATCGTTCCACGTTGTTGTTTACTTCTGCTCACTTGTTTTACTTAACGAAGACTTGGCTTAATTCTTGAATTTTCTCCTTTGTCGCAGGAACAATCACGTCACGGGGTTTCCACTCTTCGTAAATCCCGCCCAAGAAATTGAACCCAACATTGAAATCTTTGATGTACGCATTACGATAATCTCCCCCTTTACCCCCGAACAATCCCATATTTGCGCCATATACAATGTCTTTAAAGAAGCGCATAGCCGTCACAGCATTTAACACAAGTCCAACATAGCCCCCATCATAAGTCAACTCTACCTCGTTATCCAAGTACAGCTCTTCATTAGGAAGCGAGATGAGCCTTTCTACTTCACTTTTCAATTCATACGATAAGTTAAGTTTGCCCTCTTCACCTTTTTGCATAGACGGGTAAGCCATTGTTTTTCCAATATAACCCTCTGTGTAAGTTGTACTACCTGATTGCATCTTGCGGTCTTCTTTTAGTATGTGGTTAAAAATATGGGCCTCTCTAATACCCTCTGGAACGATTTTATTATCTCTATCATCTTCGTCCCTTCGTAATTGAAGAAAGGGTGTAGGGTATATTTTCAAATCAAAATCATCTAACGCTCTGCCCCAATCAATATGGGGATATTTGAATCCAATGACAAGCATTTCATTATCAAGATTCTTGCTAAGAATATCATAGGCTTCTTCAAATACCTCACCTGTGTACCAAAAGAGTCCCGTATGAGTGTATTCCTTTCCCAAGGCATTTTTGTTCTCGTAGTAGTTGCCGAAAACCTCTCCATCTATTCCACCATCTATAAAGGGGAGTGATTTTTTCGATAGAAACTCCAATCATAATGATTTTGATGTCCTCCTCATCCAAACCTTTCATCATCATATCTCTGACAACCTCATCTAAATTCTTGCCTATGCTTTCAAATTTTGCACGTAAAGGCACAAGGCTCGACGGCCCTTCTTTCAGTTCATCCTTGATTATATCTTTGCTAAGGTCTTCGAGGGATTCAGCAAAAGCCTCAGCGCCAATGAGCGTGTTACCGCTTTTTTTCTCGGCAATCTCAGCTTTCATCTCTTCGACGAGTTCATCCAACTCATCGAAATCCTCCAAGCCCTCCGTTACTTCGGGCGTTTCAACTTTTTTTTTTGAACTCCCCATCATCATCATTGCCACCTTGCCTTGAATTTGAGCAAGCTCTGTTTGCAGTCGTCCGATTTCACCATTCAAGGCGGTCATCGAATCGAGAATGTCTTGCAATTCTTTATCGTCCACCTTGTCGGCAATCGCGATGCCTTCTCCAATAGCTTCTGCCTTTTTGGTTACAGCAGGGAGAGAGGAAGAGGCTGACTTCGGCTTACGCCCACGCTTCTTTGGTGCGGGCTTCACGTAGCCCTCAACCTCTTGAATGCCCGTCTTTGGGTTCTCACCCTTCGCCAACTTTTTTTACAAGCGTGTAACGGCCTCCTGCTTGCTTCTTTGCAGATGCCTCACTCGTAGCAACGATTACCTTTCTCTTCACCTTACCTTCTTTGGTCTTCAAAGGCATTTCAAAGAGGTAAGCATCCTTGTCCATTGGCTTACGTCCACGCTTCTTTGCTGTCGCTACCTTATCAGATTCCTTTTTTAGCGCGTTCAGAGGTCATTCCTGACTCTTTCGCAACTTCCGTGCGGTCCTTCTTCGACGCACGCTTTGCGGGCGCTGATTTGGCTTTAGATGCGCTCTTGGATTTCTTAGTAGGCGCTTTCTTGTCTGCAACAAAACCTTCCTTTGGAGAGCGTCCACGGGTAATCACTTTCACAAACGTGAATGAATCATCGCCCAACTTGTCCATCGCTTCGGTTTCGTCAGAGGCAACAATCACCTTTACCTCTTTACCGCCTTCGACTTTTTTCTCAAAGACGTGTCGAACATCACCTGACGATTTTACGCTCTTTTTTGACGCTTTTTTAGCCTTAGACGCAGGTTTAGTTGCCTTTGCTTCCGCTTCTTCTGTCGCAGATTGGCTTGCTTGCTTCTTTTCTGCCGCATCGAGTTTCATTTTAGCTTTTTTCGCGGCTTTTGAGTCCGCGCCTAACTGCCCCACCAACCTTTCGTGGGCTTTTTTCAGCTTCGCAATCTCTGCGCTAACATTTTGGTTATCAGCCATTTTAAACTTGTTTGATGTTAAGTATTTCTTTTTGAGTTCGCTCCCTTACTTCGGCTTTCGCGTTACTCTCGGAGAGGGCAAATATGACCATTCTTTTCCCTCCCTCCAAATTTATCACGTACTTTTTTTATATCATTTGTGATACCACCATTATTTTTGGTGATATGCGACAGGCCGTCTACATTTTCGAGCATATTTTCAATCAAATATACGACTTTCCCCAAATATTTATTGTTTAATACCCTTATTTTTTTTCCATCGCGCTCGACGGGCAACTTTTGACCCGTTAGGTACTCGGCCACACGCATCGCCATATAGTCGTTGTTGAACATTACGCCATCCGCAACTTCTCGGAAGTCGGCTGAAATGCCCTTTGAATAAAGGTTAGGTGTCATCTTGACGACCCTTCCACCCTGCCTAAGCTCTTGGAACGTTTGGTATGCTACCTCGGCATCGTCGCCTTCATAATAGGTGTTGTATCGTGATTTTACTTTGTACATCTTATTTCAGTTCGTCTTTTAAGTCCATCGCATCGGCTAACTCCACCAAATGCTCACGGGCATCTTCTATGTTCTCCAAAGCGTAATCATACGCCTGAGATGCCGTCATATCGCCTTCGAGCGAATCAAGGGACGAGAAGATAAGGTTGGTTACTTTTTCTGCCACCTCCTTATCGGTCATCGCATCGACAATCTTTTGAATTTCTGTGTTGAGCTGACCACCCTTTGCAAATTCTTCCTCGGCCATAATCTCCGATATGCTCCGCTTGTCGTGAGGCAACACTTCACGCATATAGAACTTTTCGGTTTCCTCCTCACTTGGGTCAGTCGCCATAAACTTCGCGACTTTGGCTTTGACTGAACCTCCTTTGGCGAATGATTCTTTATAGGTATAGTTATTTGCTCTTGCCCAATCTTCTGCCTCTTTTAAGGAAGTAAATTCTTTTTCTATGAATTTTCCCCTGTGCAAAATAGAATAGTAACCTAAATCATCATCAGTTAGAATTATCTCTACCTCCCCCTGCGTCTTGCCTCCTTTAGCCATCTTGCCTTTTGCATCGATGTAGTATAAGTCGCCCTCATACTCAAATCCAATTGCCTCTTGGCCCCATTCTTTCGCCCAAATTTTGATAGCACGAATCAAACGCTTTTCGTTTTTTTCCCATGCCTCATCCGTGCTGAATACGGAAACTTTCACAATGTCCTCTTCAACAATGTCGCCTGACGATGCCTTGTATCCTCCATCAGTTTCAGTTTTTGTGAAACCTCCAAATTCGTTCGCTACCAATTCCTCGACTTCGCTTACACGTTCGCCCATTTCACTTGAAGAAATTTTGTCACCTACGTTAGAGGTAGATGGGACGTAAATGACGAAGTTCTTGTCAAATTTGAACTCTTTATCCAAGACACCTCCTTTGGCAAACCCGTGAAATTTGCTCGGAACCTTCCTCTCTGACCCATCTGCCTTAACCTCTACGATTTGATAGCCTTGAATGTCAGGATTGCCAATCATGATTGATTTCCACTTTTCTCTCACCTCTTCGACGTTCTTGGAAGATTCGATTACCTCTTCGCTTTCAAGGTGTCCATACCCATTGTCTTCCGTGTAGTAAACCTTAATGTGTTTGGTGGGGTTTGTCCTACCTCCTTTGGCATAGCCGTAAGAAACGTATTTAATCCTTTTCAAAGGTTCTTGCGTTCTATCCGTAACCAAATGAGCAAACCCAACCGCTTCTCCATTAACAAACACCTCTGCGGTGTAATAATCATTTTTTACATTGACCTTGTTCGCCTTTTTGAACTCCTTAAAGGCAAGTTCTTTTTCACGTCTGCGCTTTCCGTCCATCTCATCGTAGTATTCCCACCACTTCTTCAAAGTTTGCTTGGCGAGTGCGTCCACATCGTCTGTCTTACCTCCTTTGGCGAAGGAACGCTCTCGTGTTGGTGTAGATTGATAGATAATTTGTCCACCCCCATCTTCAACTTCTATTTTTGCATTTTGAAACAACTTACGAATAGCTTCAACTACAAGGGGAATCTCTTCGGGGTATCGTCGTGAGCGTTGTGCAAGCAATTTTCCATCCTTAAATGCTATAATGGTAAATGGCCCTCCGTTACTGCCACGCACCCCATCCATAATCTTTTTGATAGATGTTTTACGAGGGGGTACTGCACCTCCTTTCGCAAACTTATCCTTATCAAGAGTTACCTCGAAATAGATATAATTTTTCTCGCTTGTGTAAGTCCCGAAATTCACATCCTTCGCCCAACTTTTTTTCTCGACCCAATCCTTAAAAATGTCATAGAACTTCTCTTCACTTTCCCGTGAAAGCTGTTCAAAATCGTAGTCACCCCCTTCTGCCTCCTCTGCCTCTTCCTCAGGGACGTACCATTTGCCTAAGTATCGGGTGCTGAGGCTAACCCCATCCTTAAATTCATTGGAAAACCTCTCGACCTCGGTTTGCATCGCTTTTAATGAAGAGGGGAAAGACGTTTTGAAATCCCTTTCGATTTCGTCAAGTAACTCTTCTTTTTTTACCGAGGTTTCGTCAGCGTTGCCCTCCTCTGCAATAGTATCAGGTGATAGCACATCTTCGGGTTCGGGTGTTCCCAAATCATCGTCTTCAAATAAATCCGAGAATAAGTCGTCATCGTCGTCTTCTGCCTCGACCATTGCTTCCATATCCATTCCCGAAGGTGTCGGTATGGTGATTGCATCGGTAACTTCTGCCATTTCTTCGATGTCTTGTGGCTCAGGTGATTCTAAAATGTCTTTCACCATCTCTTCGTCCTCTGTAAGCTCTTCCTCATCAAGTTCCATCGGGTCATCTGCCTCTTCGCTGATAAGCTCTTCGCGAATGTCATTTAGGACTTCGATTTCGCCTTCAATCTCTGCGATTTCCTCTGCGTCATCAGTAACATCAAACAGCAAGATGATTTCCCGTAGTTCGTCAATGATGTCTTGAATTTGCTCGGCTTCGCTTTTGCCTTTTTTGACAGCCTTTTTCTTGGTTTTGGGCTTGCTTTTACGCGCCTTCTTTGGCTTTTTGACTATCTCCTCAAATACTTCGTCTTTGAACGTGTATTTCGTTTCCACGCCCATCGCTTGTTCAAGGTCAATCTTGTTCTCAAATGCCGATGCAAACTCAGTTTGTACATCGTGCATAAAGTCCGTTTGGTTTTGGATGAGCAATCGTGCCACCTGCGTAACAGGAGCGTGTTCTCGTTGAACAATGTGGAAGCCTACAATGTCATCTTCGCTTTTGAATACAATAACCATTTCACCATTTGGCCCTGACTGCATACCAATGTTGAAGGTTACATCCTCCCCATAGTATTTGCGGAAATAGTTGCCAATGATAGCGGGCAAGTAAATGGCTCGGCCTGCATCCTTGTGAAAGAAGACAAAATAGCCTGCTTGTTCACTCAAAAGGTCAACATCGGCATATGGCACTTGCGAAGGCAATGCGGGTGCGAAACCAACCAATGTCAAAGGCTCGTTTTCTTGAACGGGTGCGTCAAGAACCTTCTGCATATTTGCGTTAAACTGCTTATTTACAATCGTCGAAAGAGTGATTGTAGATTTCGCTCCTTTCTCATATGGAACATTCAAATGAGCTGACCCTGCAAGTTCAAAAAATTGCAGGTGTTGAAGCTCATTGCCTTCGCAGTAGTTTGTGATGTAGCCATATCCCCCCACACTTACCTTGAAAAACTCCTCGCAATCCGCAAGGTCATACATCGTTTTTGGGGAGAAAACGTAGTTGGATTTCTGCGTGAGATTTGGGTCGATTGCAATACCAAGAGGCAAAACAAACTTGGTCAAATCGGCTTTTGACCCATTCATTGCAGTAACCAATGTACGGGCTTCAACCATAGAGAACGGCTTTGTGAAATTTAGTGAATTTTCAGTATCGTAGATTGAACTCACATCAGACAATTCACGAAACTGAATGTCATCTTTGCTTTTGACGATTACTTGGGGATTTTGACCCTCAAACACAGCCTCTTGAACAATATCTTGATTTTCGCTGAAAACCTGCATTGTCACTTTTTGACCATTCAAAGCTATCTGTCGGAATGACTTGGCATCTTCGTCCATAAATGCTTTGAAATGCAATTCATCACGGCTGAAAAAGACGTTCCCCGAATCATCTACTTGGGGTGTTTCTCCCTCACCCAAAATGGTCAAGAAAGTACCGATTCCGACATCAGAGAATGTCTTGACGTAGAACTCGTCTTTCTTTTCCTCTTCCTCGGATGGCATCACAACGGGTGGCGATGATTCACCACTAACTTCCGTTTGAACGCGAACACGAGCCGATTCGTCGTCAGCGTCAACTCCCAAGCTCTCCCAAAAGGAATCGCCTGCCTCTCCAAAGATGTCATCAAAATCCGAGCCTTCATCTTCTTCTACGGCTTCTTTTTTGTTTGCCTCCAAGATTTCCTTGACCTCTTCCGTCCGAAGATATTCAGCTAATTTGTCGTCCAAAGTTGCCAACTGAAAAGCAAGATTATCGCTACTCTGTGCTTTTGAACGAGCTTCTTTGATTTCCTTGAATGCAGGAATTTCGAGCAGGTCTGCTACCTCGTCTAAGGTCAAACCATAGGAGGCAAGTATTTTTTCAACTCTCATTTTTCGTCGCGTCTTTGAATGTATGGTTGTAATTGTTTCAAGGATTCTACCATCTCATCGACGGAAGGAATAATAGCGCCTTGTCGCTTTTCAACTTCGATGCGTTCCTCTTCTTCGAGAATCTTTTTCTGTCCGAAGCTGTCGCCAAGTTTTCTCTTAATTTCATCTAAATCCGAAGTCAATTTCTCACGCACCTCATCAATGTCGTCAATGGTAGCAGATGCTCCATCAATCATTACTGAGGCGATGCTGTCTTCATAAAGGTCTATGACACGGCTGTCATCGGGCATAATGGCAATCGGATTGTCCGTTCCAAAACTTCCAAACCTTCTGTACGCTAAGGTCAAAGGATAGCACAAGTAACTACGATTTCTTACGTTGGCAACCTGAACCGCTACATCTGCCCAACTTTTTTCAAAATCTTTGGTCTTCTCAAATTCAATAATTGCCTTTTTGACCAATGGGCCTTGCTCATCACCAATAGGGACAACATATCCATCTTCTTCGACTTTTAAGCTGAGAGAATTGATGACTTTATCAAGTGATGGTTCTCCAATTCTATCTCTTTCTGATACAACAAGTTCAAAGCCATAAAGCATTTCTCTGAAAGTAGAAAATCGCTTATTCACAGCGTCATAAATGGAGCGTTTTACACTCATAAAACCATTTTGGACAGCGCGTGAAGGAGATGAACCATCGAGCGTGAATACTTTTTTATCAAAGTCCTGCAATCCCAACTTTGTTGTGCCCACACCTTCCTTACCATAAACGAGATACTCTCCATTATTCAGGTCTTCCAAAAATTCGGATGGAGTGGCAGGGTCTTGAAGCTCATATGTAAGCTCTATCTCATCATACAGCTCTCCCTTATCTTTGTAATCAGCAAATAATGGATTTATTTCTGCGATGGTGACTCTTTGCCCTATGGAAGAGGTTTGTGCATCGCGAAACTTTTCCTTCGCCTTTTTCAAATCATCCTTGCTAACTCCTGCATCAAAAAATTGTTGGTCAAATTGTTTGTGAGCAAGTTCTCTCATTTGGCTGTGTTTGCGGTTGCTATTTTCTTGCGCCACCACCTCGTTGAGCAATGCAGGGCCATACATTTCAGCTTCGGCTTTGGTGAAAATGGTGATAAACTCAGCTATCGCATCGTAGTTTCTACGCGCTTCGGGATATTCGGCTTGGACTCTATCAAGGTTTTCGATTAAGTTCTCGGTCTTTGTTCTTTGTCTGTCAAGAACCTCTTCCATATCCGACCAACGCATCTCCGCGAGTTTTTCGGGGTCAGTAATCAGCGAACGCTTGATTTCTGATACATCAACATCAAACTGCGTTGTGTTGGCATCGTACACGTCGCCTTCCAACATATTCTTGACACTCGTAACCTTTTCTTCAAGTTTAGAGTATGTAAAGGTGTCGATGCTGTTTTGCGTCAATACGTTGATGAGGAAAGCGTACTTGTAGGGGTTGCCTTGCCTCCAAATCCTTCCGTGCAACTGCATATAGACAACAGGTACGAAGCCCATCTCCAAAATGTACATCAAGGGGCAATTTTTTTGAAGGTTGATGCCCTCTTTGATTGTTTCCCCACCAAACAGAACCAAAACACCTCCATTGTTGAATCTGTTGACCATTTCGGTCTTTTCATCAATGATTTGTCCCGTTTTCTTGTCCTTGTACTTTCGTGTACGGCTGTCAATCGTCGCAAATAAGGATTTCAAATCCGTATCTGTACCAACAGCGCGTTCCAACAAATCTTTGTTGTTGTCGATGATGTATTGAATCATCAAATCAAAGATGTTGAATCGGATGCCGTGGTAAATAAAGTTGTAGTTTCTGATAAAGACGACCTGACCAAAAAGCCTGTTTGGGCCTTCGCCCTGATAGGTCTGCTTTTTTTCATCCAAACCAAATTCAAGCATCATAGCTATGGCCTTACAAGCATACAAGAGCTTAGGGCTATTCTCTATGACGTTTTTGGCATCTTCGCTTGCCGTACCATTCAATGGTGGCAAAAGTGGATTCATCAGCCTCTTATCATTGTTTATCGTCAGATAGTAAGGTGTAACGAGTGCCAATGTTTGCTTCATAGAACTTGCCAAAGCGCGTTGGGCGATGATTTGAAGCTCATCGCTACCAATATCGCTTAGGACAGAGCCTGCAAGTGCTTCTTCCTCTTCGTCGCCCTCTTCGCCCTCTTCTTTTTTGATTTCATCTTCGTCATCTTCGGAGAAGAACTGAGAAGCAACAACTTTGTTGGCAAACTCATCCTCCGCATCCAAAGCCAAAATTGCGTCAATGGTTTCGTTGACCAACTCTTCGTTTTCAGGCTCATATGGGAATCCTTCCGATTCCTTTCCTACGAGGCGTTTGAGCTTCTTAATTTCGGCTTGTTTATTGCCCTTAGACGCTTCCTTACCTCTCTTTTCTTCAAGGCTGTCGTACAGCTCCAATGCTTGCTTCAACTCATCCTCGGTGTATTGAATTTCGTAGTCACTTTTCAGGGTAACAAAGTCATTCAGATACTGATTCATTTTCAACTGAGCATCATTGAAGCCGACTTGACCTTTCGCTGACAGCCTGTTGCCGTCAATCACAATGTCTTCCACCGCGAGTGGAATTTTTTGCGGACGCTTGGCATCAATTTCTTTACTTGAAATTTGGAAATTGGTGAACGACCTAATAAGCTGTGACATCGAATACACATTTTTGTAGCTCTCTATCTTCGGTGTGAGGCCGTAACGACCTTGATAGTCAATGTCTTTTCTCCAAATCTCATTTACATACAAGCGGAAGAAGTCAAATAGGCTGTAAACGCCACTTCTATACAATTTTTCCGTGCTTAACGCCCCAAACAAACTAATCATTTGGAAGTTGTCATCGGTAAATGGTGTGGCCGTCAAGAAAATGGTATTCTGCAATTTCCGTGTTTGTCGCTGACTGATTTTGTCCGCACGCTTTTGGAAATAAAAACAGATGCTTATGAAGTTGTGTACTTCATTACGAATGTTGTAATTCGCAAAGGTGTCGTAGACAATTTTGGTTTTGTTTGACAGGTTCCCAACAGCCTGTCTTACCACGCCCATTCTCATACTTCCTTTCTGTGGTTTTTTAAACGCCCTATTGAAATTGTGCGCTTCATCGACCATCAAGCAATCAACGCCAAGCTCGGAGATATTCATACCTCTGAATTGAGCCATAAGCTGTATCTGCCGTTGTGTTTGGCTTAGGTCTTTTAATGTGAAAGGTGCTTGTGCCTTGTTGGATTTGTGAGATGACAAATTACCTTTTTTCGATAAAAACATAACCTGTTCAGGGTCGTTTTTGTCGTAAAAACCATTCATAAACAGAGAAGCCCTCTCTGACTCATCTTTATGACTACTCATCTTCGCAAGTGCAGGGTGAGCGCACAAAACAATCGTGTTGCTTTGAGAAGCCCATTCCTTCCAATGTCCGAGGTAAAGGTGAATGTCCTTTTGTAGCTGTTTTATCAGATACAAAATTTCAGTCATCATCTTTTGTTCAAGAATCCCCCACAATTCATCACGCGCTATTTCAACAGCCTCCGTAGGACTTGGTATGGCTTCCTTATTCTGTGCAATTATGGAGTAAGAGGCCCACGAAAAATCTTTTTTGAAAAGTTTTCTCGCCTCATTCTGACTGAGTTTAAGTAACTTGTTCTCACTTGCCCACGGAACAACCACATTGCGGTAATATCCGCTGTGACCGAAGAAAGGCCAATGACCTTTTTCAATGTCAGAAGGCTCTTGTCCATTTTCGAGAATGATTTTCAAATCATCTACGATTTGGTCAACAATCTGAAAATCCTTATTGAAAACAAAAGAATTTCGTGAATCATCTTTATAGACGGCACGCTCCTCTTCTCTGTCGCCCACTAATATTCTCAGTGTTTCAAAACCATCCGCCTTTGTATATGTTATTTGCCCCTCATCGGGGTTCAAAGCTGTCCTTT
>UEXL01000429.1_pt1 | contig 16314 bp, 25 predicted proteins | sample 1796671 | NCBI WGS metagenome assembly UEXL01 (sample SAMEA4772471, study PRJEB27181) | metagenome | reverse complement strand
TTTACTATTCAGGTATCAGATGACAGGGAGATAACCAAATCTCTTAAGGATTGGCTTTCTGAGGCTTCTAACCCACGTTATAAGACTGTTAAGCTTAAGAATGGTAAGAAGACCCATCCTTTGCATAAAGAGCTTTACAAAGCTATTCTAGGCGGTTCTCCGGCTATTGTTGATCTTATTGAAGATGCTGATGCTGAAGCTGCTATATATGGTGCTATTTTTATGCATGCAACTCGTATGCTTGGTAATGATGTGTTACGAGGTCTAACAAGCCCCATGGGTAACGTTATGGACCACGAGGGTGTTGTTTTACGTGACGACAAATTATTTGGTATGAACCCAGTGAAAATTACTGGAGAATTTATTCTTGGTGGAATGGGTTCCGCATTTCAAGATGATACCTCTTTGAATGAAGACGAAGAAGATTTTGTAGGGTACGAACACAAACCAGTAAAGGAAGACGAGGATGAGGATCCTGTAGTTGATGCTGATTACACCGGAGAAACAATCGCCTTTGTGCCCGGTGCATTCAAACCCCCGCATATGGGTCACCTAAAAATGGTTGAACAGTATGCTAGAAGAAGTGATATCGACCGCGTAATTATTTTAATTTCAAGCCCCAAGAAGAAAAACCGTATGTTAGATGACGGTACTGTTATCAAAGCTACGCATGCTGAAGATGTCTGGAAGTTATTGTTAGCATCTGCTGGCTTGGCTGACAATCCAAAAGTAGACTTAAGAATATCTAAAGAGCCGTCTCCGATTGGGGCTACACTTCAATATATTGGTAAAGAGGGTGAAATTAGACCGGGAGACAAAGTTGTCTTGGGCGCTAGTGATAAGCCTGATGATAATGATGTGCCCGATTGGCATCGATGGCTTTTTGTAAATGATAAAGATGTAAAAGAAGGTGTCGAAGTTATGGATCTAGAATCCAACGCTGTAAAGGCAATTAATCGTCAAGGAGGCAGCGCTTTCCGTGCGACTGATATGAGATCTTTAATATCCAAAGCAAGGACCGACGTTGATGCTATAGAAGAATTAGAAGAGTTTGTCGGAGAGGATAACGTTTTTGAGTTGTTAGCAATATTTGGAATAGGGCCGCGGCAGAGCGAAGTTAACGAAGCAACTGTGAGTGCAGCAGTACAGGGCGCGGCAGCAGTTAAACCAAACTTTCCGGGCCTTGACGTCCCAGACGAAAACGCTGAACAAGAAAGACAAAGCAGACTTAAAACAAATAAAACAGAAAATGTTGATTTAAGTATGTTAGATGAAGTTATGAAACTAATTATAGGAAAAGGCATATCACAATGAATGAAGAAACTATCAGAAGTAGTATAAGACAAGCTATACGCATTGTCAAGAAGAAAAGACTCTTGGCAGAGCAGAAAATGAAATCTGAAGAGGCTTTATTGCGTGAGTACGTACGCAAATTAATCAACGTTGAAACACAGATTTTGTCAGAAGCTGCAACTCCTGACAACGATCCTGCACCACACGGGAATACTGGAATCAATGTTCTTGAAGATCTTCTTAAAAAGATTATTCCAATTTTAGAAACAGATTATAAATTACTTACGACAAGTGGTGAACAAAGAGAATCTTTTAGATCTCATGTCATTAACGCAGTTGTAGGCGCACTAACACCGGTGGAAGCTAATAATGATGCAGAATCAAATGAGCCATCGCCTGAAGTACAAGAGGAAATTGATATCGACGTCGTGGATGACAATGACCCGGCCGATAAATTTATTGATATTAACCCGGATGCGGCAGAGCCTGAAGAAGAAAAAGACCCAATAGATGATTTTGGTATTGAAGGTGCTGATGTAACCGGTAGAAACATGGCATATGCTAGCTTTAAGAAGATTGAAAGCTCTATTGTTGATGCTTATGACTTACTTTCTAACTCTGAAGATCAAGATTTGTTTTATGATTACTTGATTGCTAATCTAAAATTATACTTTGATAAATTTGAAAAAGAACTTGATGTTAATGTGTCAGAGCCAACAAATCAAGCATATGATACCGCTAAACAAACACAACCTGATAATGCTAGCACAGATAATGAATTAGATTTTAACTTATAATGATTTCTAAAACTAAACATAAAAGCATTATTAATAAATTAAGAGATAATAATCTTGTTAGTGATGATTTATTAGTATTAGTTAATATTATGTCATTAGAAGATATTATAGCATTAAAATTTGAGCTGTCAAGTAAGTTTTTTAAAAATCGTATGTATGGATTTGACATATGGAGAAATTCAAAGTATATTGTTCAGGAAGCTATGCTCAAATTTGCAATATCAGCCACAGAATCAAAAAAAGATGCCGCTCGGTTTCTTGGTTTAGATTATCTTTCTTTTGGAAAGTTAGTTAAGAAATATGATGTACAGCATTTTTTTGATAAGAAAGGCTTCTAACATAATCTTTGAACAAATTAATAATGAAATGCACGTGAGTCCGGCACTTTATACACAACGAACGTTCCATATCTATCATGAACGTTCTGCCCTCGGGGGTTTAAATAAATAAACTGTAGGTTAGCTGTGGTGAGCAAGAGATCCACAACCGGACATTTCTTATAAACATTCTATTTATTTTAGGAGCTTTATATGAAAAAACTATATTTTATTGCTGCGCTTTTAATTGGATGTGCTGCAGAATTACAAACTGAATCAATATCAGATATTGAAGAAGAAATATTAGAACCGGTAGGAATAATTCCAGATTCAGATTGCCGGCACATTGATGTTGGTGATAAACCTTGCAACTTCAGATTATTAAATCACGATGGTGAGGTCTGGGATCTTTACAGTCACAAGGGGGATATTATTGTGATAGATTTTTCTACCATGTGGTGCGGGCCTTGTCAGAATGCAGGCCACTTTGCACAACCTCTACAAGATGAATATGACGAAGAAGGATTCCAATTTGTTACTATCCTTATTGATGGTTATATGAGTGGTATTGAACCAACTGAAGAAGAAATAGATGAGTGGGTTGTTTCACATGAGATCACCTCCTCACCGGTCTTGATGGGTTCTCGCGAAAAAAATGTTTGACCCGGCGTCAATAGAAGGTTATGCTATATCGGGGTTCCCAACATATATTTATATTGATAGAGATATGAAGTTCTATAATGGGCACACAGGGTTCTCTGAAGAATACACAAAACAACTAATAGAACAAGGTTTATAATGTGGAAAGTATATAAATATGATGGCTCATATATCATGGGTACATTGATAAGCAAACATTCAACAGAATCCGCAGCGATGCGCGCTGCTACAAAAAACATTCATTTTTCTTCAACAGAGAAAAAGAAAAACAATGGTGTAATCACAATATGGTTAGATGATGAAAATTATTCACCAGTTGGCTGCATTATTAAAAAATGTAAAAAATAAGGGGATGCCATGGTTTCGACAGGGTAAGAAAGAGGAAAAGTGCAAGCAGTCAAACGTATTAGCAGACTTTAAACGCAGATACAAAAAATAATTGCTAATAACAATAACCACTTCGAATCTGTCCGCTTAGCGGCTTAATCGGGAGGTTGATTAGAACCTTCTTTCCAATCTAATCAAAACAACAGATAAGTTGCAAAAATCAAACCATCTAAGGCAACAGGACGGTAAGCTTTAGAATATAACCGTCTACCCGTTCAGCTAGGGGATATAAAAACTGATAAGCTTGTGAATGACTACAATTAGACTTATTCTGGACGCGGGTTCGACTCCCGCCGTCTCCACCATATCACAGGGGGTATATAAAATGTTTAATTGGATTTTCAAAAAAGATAAAAAGCAAAAAGTTGATAGTGTTATAAAAGAACGATTAGAAGACACAATTGAAGAAGCGCTTTGGGAAATTAAAGAACAATTTGATTTAGAGACCGAAGAAGTTGAAAGAACAGTATTAGATAAAAGAGAAAATGTTGAGTATATGAGAAAAAGTTTAAAACGCGAACTCTAATTAAAATGTGTGGAATGAAGATAAAAATTATTTCCAATTTGAAATTGGAGATATAGTCCAAGAGGATATATCAATTATTTATTGGGAAGAGGAGCCTATGACTGGTATTGTCATTGATGTACAAAACCATGTATATTTTTTAGGTGACCCAGATTATGAAATTTATCAGGATCAATTAACCATATACTGGTTTAAAACTGGCCGAATTGAGTATATTCCTTCAGATTTTATTAATTTAGTTTCAAGATGAATAAAAAAGTTGTATAATTAAAAATAGGAGAATATTTTACTAATATGATTATAAAAATTGCTTTTTATAAAGGCGGTGGCAATTGGATTAATAAAATTGTGCGCTGGTGGACAAAAAGCAAGTATAGTCATGCTGAATTAATATTGCCTAATAAAATAACTTGGATTAGTATTTCACCTGTACTAACAGGTAAAGTTTCAGCGCGCTCCGTTTATGATGTAAAAAATTTACAAGATTGGGATTTTTTAAGTTTTGAATTAAGTTGGAGAAAACCGGTACGAGATTATCAGCTTAAGCAACTAAATAGCTTTATAAGTGAGACTAACGGAGCTAAATACGACTGGGTCGGCATGATTTGTTCACAAATATTTCCATATTTAATTAAACATAGAGATAAATGGTATTGTTCTGAATGGATAGGCCATGCTCTTGTTAAAGCTAGAATAGTAATGTGGGATGATTTGTATATTTATAGAACACCAAATCTTTCACCCGGCAAACTGTATGATGTTTTGAAAAATTACAAGCCAAATTACAAATGAAGTACAAAGTAGACCAATGGGTAATTTATATACCCTTTCCCAACGACGAAATAGAATCATTGGCAAAAATAAAAAAAATGGCTGTGATTTTAAACATATTGCCGAGAGACGACTTTTATGATTATGAAATCTTCATTGATGGCGAAGGTAAAATAAAAAAAAAGTTAGTGAACATAAACTTTTTCCGATACCTGAACCTACGTATTAGTAGGGATGGCACTCAAAACTATCAAAAGACTGCTTTTGTTGGCGTCTAGTCTTATGGCTGGATGTACGCAAGACTATGCAGTAGTGACTGGCGGTAAAACTGAAACGGTTGTAGTCACAGAAACAGTTACAGAGACAGTCACTGTTGCTGAAGAAATAGAAGTTGAAGTACCAGTCTATATTGAAGTGGAAGTGCCAGTAAACGAAGGAGAGATATGGATTGATTCGTTTACTCAGCATATGTCAATTGATGGAATTGATATTTTGTGGGTCGTTGACCGCTCTGGCTCTATGAATCGTTTTAATGCTGAACTTCTAGCCGGCGTTGAGGCTATGTTGCTAGCACTTCCTACCGCTGACTGGCGCTTAGTAATGATTAGCGCCGACGCGCGTAAATCTGTCCTTAGCACAGAATTTCCTTTAGTGCCGGGTGATGACATTGATGATGCTGCAGCTATGCTAGCAACTCTTGTTTCGGCTCCGTATGAAGAGGGTTTTAATTCAGTATACGATTATATCAATCATAATCCGTATTCTTCAACGTGGATGCGACCGGATGCTGGATTACTGGTAGTATTTGTTTCAGATGAAGAAGAACAAAGTCATGTAGAATACCCAGCCGTGTCGGACTTTTTAAGTTGGTATGGTTCTTTAAGAATGGGCTCTGTATTCATGGCCAGCATAATAAACGTAGAAGCCGAATATACTCTTTGTGACTTTCCACCAAATCCAATAGATGTGGGTGATCGTTATATGGAAGCCACAAGCTTAATTGGTGGTGTGATAGTTGATATATGTGATGAGGATTGGTCGCCTGGTGTCACTGATGCCACCCATTCAATTGAACCGATTGAAAAAGTAAAGCTTACTCATAAAGCTGAAGTGGACTCTATAAGAGTATTTATTAACGGTGCTTTAAACTATGATTGGTATTATGTGGAATCCGAAAACACTGTGTATTTTAGCACACTTCCAAGTGCTGGTGAATTAGTTGAAATAGGATACCGTTATATTGAACCTGACACCGGAACATAAAATTTAACTTTTCTTATGTTTGTGTTATAATTAATATCAAATAGGAGTTGTAATGACAATACACAATAATATGTTTGATAATGGCGAAAAGCCAACAATTATGGTTTCTGGGGGCTTTGACCCTGTTCACGCCGGCCACATAAGAATGATCCGCGCAGCTGCAAAACACGGAGATGTGATAGTAATTGCAAACTCTGACGCGTGGCTACATGATAAAAAAGGATTTGTATTTATGGATTTTGTACAACGAGCAGAGATCTTAAATTCTATTAAAGGAGTAGTGCTTGTCGATTCGGTTGATGATTCAGATGGTACAGTTTGTGAGGCCATAAGGCGCCTCAAGCCTACATACTTTGCAAACGGTGGTGATCGTGGAAAAACACAATACACCAGAACAAAATGTATGTGATGAGATGGGTATTAAAATGCTCTGGAGTATTGGCGGTGATGAAAAAGTAGCAGCTTCATCAGAATTAGTAAAAAATGTTGTTAATGTTTTAGGTCCGAACAGGAGGTTGTCCGGCAAATCAAAAAAATAGGGTTGACAGTAAACAAAAAAAGAATTATGTTATGAGTACAAATATAGAAAATAATAATATGTCTAACCCATTTGAATATAAAACACTTAAATTAGATGCAGCCTATCGGCCAATTGAGATTATCAGTGGAACCGAGGCTCTGGTTATGTGTTTGATAGGAAAAGCTAGAACAATTGAGACATATGACAAATTTATACATTCACCAAGTAAAATATTTAAAATTCCTTCTGTCATTGTTTTATGTCGTGTGATAAAATTTAGGTTTAATTCTTTACACTGTAATAGAAAAAGTATTTTTGTTAGGGACAATCATATATGTCAGTATTGTGAGAAATCATTTGGCGATAAAGAATTAACACTTGACCATATATTACCGAAGTCAAGAGGCGGGGATAAAATATGGACAAACATAGTTGCTGCATGTAAGAAGTGCAATCAAAAAAAAGGTAATAAAACACCCGACGAGGCTGGCATGACTTTAATGAAAACGCCTAGAAAGCCTAAAAATAGTTTTTTTGACTCAAAGTCAAATATACAACAAATCTGGAAAGATTATTTATGGTACTAAGGAGGTATAATGTCCATTTATAAAAAAATTACAGGGTCTTGATTTAAACAGTGATGCTACGATTAGCTTACGTTACAGTGAAGGAACTGATGTGTTTGTACACAACGAAACAGAAGTTGAGACAGCAATGTCAGAGACTGATGTTATTAATAGGTTTAGTGAGTTAATCGCGACCCCTGGCCTTCGTGCTCAAACAAGATGGGGCGAAGATATTCTAAATGAATTGAGAGATTCAGGTTTTCTAGAAGAATATGAGAGAGATTATACATTCAGTGATTTTCTTTCAGAAACTATCCAAGAAAACTTTTATGATTTTAGTTTCATTGAAGCTTCAACTGAAAAATATGATCACAAAAGAGGATTCTGTACGTTATCAACAGAAGTAGAGATCCCATATTCAAATTTAATCAGCGCTCAGCCTTGTTTAATTGGTTGGGATGTAGTAGTTGAGACACCACTTGGAACACTCAATATAGAATAGATACTATTTATTAGTGTGGAAACGGTGGCCGAGTTAACAATACTTTTTTTTTAGTAATGTTCTTGGCTGCTTTTTTCTGTTTTAGGATTATGTTATTTCCAAAAACAATCAACTCCGCAGATAGAATTCATGAATTTCAAAAAAACATATCACCAAAATGATAGAGTCTCGGTTAAATCTTTTGCCGGCCCATACGTTAGTGTTCTATTGAAAAAAAGGTATATAGCACACGATTCTGAACTTAAATTAGGTGTAAATGGTTGGGAAGCACAAATTTATAAACAAAAAGATGTTGAAAAATTACGTAAATGTGGTGTACCATATAAAAAAGATGAAAAACCAATAGTTTTTATAGCTGATTGGCAAATAGTAAACGGACAATAAATGTTTTCTAAACACTATATAAAGAAAGGTTATTAATCAGACTCTATGGCTAAAAAGAATTATGTACTTGATACTAGCGTGTATCTTACAGACGCCGGCTCAATATACAAATTTGAAAATCATGATATTTTTATCCCACTAAAAGTTTTAGAAGAAGTAGATGGGCATAAAAAAGAGACAAGATTCGGTTGGCTCCAATGCTAGGCAATTTATACGTACATTAGATGAATTGCGCTCCCGCGGCAATCTCGAAAAAGGTATTAGGATTGATAAAGGTCTGGGAATATTAAAAGTTATTTCTTATTCATCTTTAAATAATGTTATATTCCCGCCCGATTTAGACATCCGCCACCCAGATCATACAATAATAGCAACTGCCATGGCTGTGCAGCAAAATAGTAATAACAGAAAAAACCATTATGGTCTCTCTCGTGACATCAACATGAGAGTAATATGTGATTCTATTGGTATACCAGCAGAAGATTACGTATCAGAAAAAGCCGTAAGAAACACAGATGAGCTATATAATGGGTTTGTAGTACAACCTGTTGATGAACAAATCATTGACCGTTATTATTCCGGTGAAGACATAACTATTCTTGAAGATGAGGTCGACCATAAATGGTGTCCTAATCAATATGTCATGATGGTTTCTAATGCTAATGAAAAGAAATCAGCGTTAGCGCGCTTTAAAGACCACTTCACGCCATTACAGAAGGTAGTGCATAAGAGTATCCCCGATTGGAACATAGACGCAAGGAACAAGGAACAAGCCTTCGCAATCGATATGCTGTTGGATCCTAACATTAAGATTGTTTCTTTGATTGGTCGCGCAGGATCAGGAAAGACACTCATGGCAATCGCAGCCGGCTTACAACAGACTATTGGATTGCGAACCGAGAATAACCACTACTCACGTCTTATTGTATCCAGGCCAGTTCAACCTCTCGGCAAAGACATTGGATTTCTGCCGGGTACCATGGAAGAAAAAATGCTCCCATGGCTGATGCCTATTCAAGACAATCTTAAGTTTTTAATGGGCGACAGAACTTCACTTGAGATGTATATGGAAAAAGGTAAGATTGAGTTAGAAGCTTTAACTTACATCCGCGGCCGCTCTATCGCAAATGCCTTCATTGTTATCGATGAAGCTCAAAACTTGACAAAGCATGAAATAAAAACGATTATTACACGCATTGGAGAAGGAACAAAAATTGTATTGACTGGCGATATTGAGCAAATTGATAATGTATATGTGAATGAGACATCAAATGGACTCGCTCACGCCGTAGAAAGTTTTAAGGACTATCATATCTCTGGCCATGTAACTTTCCGAAAAGGCGAGCGTTCCGAACTTGCTACTTTGGCGTCTAAAGTTTTATAGTTAACAAAAGCTTATTTTTAAGTTATATTAGTTAAAGGAGAAAAACTATGTCTGAAAAAGATACCAATACAATAACTGAAAAAGATGTTCACACTAATCCTCTTCTATCAATGAGGGTGAGTGGGGACACACATTTAAAAGAATACCTTGTTGAATATGTGGGAACCAAACTAGACAAGGAAGATGTAACTGTCCACATGATAGCAGAAGTTATAGCTGCAGACTTTCCAGAATTTGCCTATGCATTTGCAGAAGAAAACTTTTTAAGAGGCTATCAACAAGGATTAGACGATGCTCAAGGAATATATCCAGCAAAATCAAAAGAAAATTGAAGAACAAGTAAGTAATTTTTATACTTCAACTGGGATCCATGTTTATTTTAAAGATCGTTTAGTAAGCGATACTGTAGATGTTGAGATGGCTGTTTCAAAACTTGAGTCATTAATACCCACACAGCTATTGAGCGAAATTGAAATGATTATTATTGGTCATTTTGACGAATTTGAAGAGCGTAACATAAATGCTTTTTACAAAGACGGTGCTTTACATATTACTAATTTACATATGAACGAGTCAGATCTACTTGATGATATGATTCACGAGACAGCGCACGCTGTTGAAGTCGCGTATGGGCAGGAAATATATGCAGATGCAAAAATTAAGAATGAATTTTTAGCTAAAAGAGAACATCTTTATAATTTATTATGGTCAGCTGGTTTCAAGGCACCAAAAAAACTGTTTATGAATCCTGAGTATGATTTTGATTTTGATCAATTTTTGTTAAAAGACGTAGGATACGAAAAATTGTCCAAGATAGTATCAGGAATCTTTATCAGCCCATACGCTCCCACATCCTTAAGAGAATATTTTGCGACTGCTTTTACTGAATTTTATTTAAATCCCAATGAGCATGGATTTTTAAAAAAAATAGCGCCGGCCCTGTATAATAAACTTGAAAAAATTAATAACGTTGAAGCGCTTGACAACTAATAAAATACATGTTATTTTATAGAAAACGGGTTCATTATGTCACATATATCTTATTCTGAATTAAAAGATTGGAATTTTTGTTCTTTTTATCACAAGTTAACGCGCGTTGATAAAATTGATGGTTTCAAAGGCAACGAATACACTGCATTTGGCTCTGCTATGCACTCTGTATGTGAAAAGAAGCTTCTGAAAGAAGAAGTAGATAATGACTTCTTTGTAAAAGAATTAAAAATCAATATTGCGGAGTTACCAGAAGACATAGATATTAATAAAAAATTAGTTCTCGATATGGTTGGCCAAGGAAAGCATATAATCCCAGAGATTCAGACCGGTCTCACTGAATATTTTGAAGAGTACGAAGTATTGGCAGTTGAAATGCCTTTGATGGAAGACATTGAAAACGAAGAAGACTATAAATTTAAAGGTTATATCGATGCTGTTGTTTCTACTCCCTGATGGGAAAATTCATATCTTTGATTGGAAGACATGCTCTTGGGGATGGGATTCTAAAAAACGCTCTGATAAAATGGTAACTTACCAACTTACATTATATAAACATTACTTTTGTCAAAAAATGAATATTGACCCAAAAAACGTAGAAACTCACTTCGCATTGCTTAAGCGTACAGCGAAAAATAACAATGTAGAGTTCTTTAGAGTAACCAGTGGAAACATAAAAACTAAAAATGCGCTTAAACTTTTAAACACGGCGTTATATAATATCAAAAATAAACGGTACATTAAAAACCGTTTGTCTTGCACCGGTGGCTACGGATGCAAGTTTTATAAAACTGAACATTGTCCATGAGGTATAAATGACAAAAAAGAAAATCTTGGTCTTATCAGACCACCCGCTCTCGCCTTCCGGCGTTGGCACTCAAACAAAATATATGATTGAGGCCCTACTCAAAAGTGGACGTTATAAGTTCATTTGTTTGGGTGGGGCTATTAAGCATAATGACTATCGCCCTGTAAAAGTTGAGGGCCATGGTGATGATTGGGTTATTCACCCAGTTGATGGTTATGGCAATCAAGAAATGATTCGTGGTATTTTACAAAAAGAAAAGCCGGATGTAATCTGGTTTATGACTGACCCTAGGTTCTATGAGTGGCTATGGGAAATTGAAAACGAAGTGCGCGCAAATGTACCAATGATATACTATCATGTTTGGGATAATTTCCCACCTCCATATTTTAATGGAAAATACTACAGATCAAATGATAAAGTTGTCTGTATTTCAAAAGTGACTTACAAAATTTTGCAGACTGTGGCACCAGATGTTGACTCTTGTTATTTACCACATGCGGTGCACTCAAATATTTTTTAAACCAGCAACAACACCTGAAGAAATAAAACAAGTTAAAGAAGTTAGAAAAGCAATTGACGATATGTCCAGTATGGACAACCCAAAGAAAAAGGTGTTCTTTTGGAATAATCGCAATGCCCGACGAAAGCAATCAGGTACAATTATTTGGTGGTTTAAAGAATGGTTAGACCAAGTGGGCCACGATAAGGCTTCTTTGCTCATGCATACAGACGCCCAAGACCCACATGGCCAAGATTTACCCCATATAATTGAACATTTGGGACTTACCGATGGTCAAGTTATGCTATCGACCAATAAAGTCTCCCCAGAACAATTGGCTGATTACTATCGTGCTTGTGATTATACCATTAATATCTCAGATGCTGAGGGGCTTTGGCCTTGCAACTTTAGAATCTTTAGCTTGTGGAAGCCCCATCATTGTTAATATGACAGGTGGTTTACAAGAACAAGTCACCAATGGTGAAGAGTGGTTCGGATGGGGTATACAACCTTCAAGTAAATCGGTTATTGGTTCTTTACAAGTACCTTACATTTATGAAGACAGAATTAGCCAGCAAGATTTTGAAAAAATGTTAAGTAAAGCTATAAAACTACCCAAAAAACGTTATGATGTCATGGCTGTTGCTGGAAGACAACATATTTTAGATAACTACAACTTTGAAACTTATGAAAAAAGTTGGGTTAATATAATGGATGATTTTATTGAGAAAAACGGTTCTTGGGAAACAAGAAAGAATTACGATTCGTGGCACTTTATGGAGGTAGCATGAAACAGAAAATATTAATTAAGGGCCCCGTCCTTACAAGAAGTGGTTATGGCGAACAATCACGATTTGCTTTAGAAGCCTTACGCTCGCGAGAAGATTTGTTTGACATCTATATTCAACCATTACAATGGGGAAAAACATCATGGATCTCAGAGCAAAGCGAACAAAGACAATGGATTGATAATACTATTGAAAAGACTATTGGTTTTATACAGCAAGGTGGCAAATTTGACATGTCACTACAAGTAACCATTCCTAATGAATTTGAAGATATGGCTACAATCAATATTGGTTATACTGCTGGTATTGAAAGCACATTAGTAGCTGCAGAATGGTTACAAGCTATCAACCAAGTTGTTAATTCGCTTATTGTTGTATCAAGTTTTTCAACTACAGCTTTCAAAGAAACAACATATTCAGGTGAGATCAATGGACAACCTGCTCATCTTAAACTTGAAAAGCCAATTGATTTTGTAAATTATGCTGTAAAGGAATACGATGATGTTGAGCCTTTAAATCTTAATCTTGAGTATGATACAAACTTTTTGGTTGTGGCTCAGTGGGGCCCGAGAAAAAAATATGGCCAATACAGTTAAATGGTTCATTGAAGAATTTCACAATGATGAGGTTGGCTTAGTGGTAAAGACTAATATAGCTAAAAATTCAGTTATTGATCGTGAACATATGTACCGTCGTTTGAAGGACCAAATTAACGCCACATACCCGGAAAAGAAATGCAAAATTTATTTAATTCATGGAGATATGACTGAAACAGAAATGCATGGCCTTTATAAAAATCCAAATATTAAAGCTATGATAGCGTTTCCACATGGAGAGGGTTTTGGATTGCCACTTTTTTGAAGCTGCTTACTCAGGTTTGCCAGTTGTTTGCACAGGGTGGTCCGGACAATTAGATTTCTTATGTGATGAGTCTGGTAACGACCAGTTCTATAATGTATCCTTTGATATTAATAAAATTCCTGACGAAGTTGTGTGGGAAAAAGTATTGATTAAAGAATCTTCATGGGCATACCCTAGGGAAACTTCTGCAAAAGAACAAATGAGAAATTGTTACAATGATATTCTTTCCGGAGAAGGTTATGACACGCAAAAATATGCTGCAGAACTCAAAGAAAGGTTTAGTAAAGAAAAAATGTACAGTAAATTTGTGGACCTCGTACATTCTCAAGCGCCATCACAAACTATTGTTAATGATATGGATGAAATTGAGAAGTTGTTTGCTGAGGCTCTGTAATGATTGTATTCGTCTCTGACTTATTTGTCAAAGATTATGTAGGTGGCGGAGAACTATCAACTCAGGCCTTGATTGAAACTAGCTTAATGCCAGTAGCTCAAATAAATTCAAGATTTTTGACAGTTGAAATAATGTCACAGTATCCAAATGCATTCTGGATTTTTTGGCAACTTCACAGAAGTGTCGCTGGATTGTTTGGTATATGCAATCAAAAACTTGTCGTATTCAGTCATTGAATACGATTATAAATTTTGTAAATATCGTTCTCCTGAAAAACACATAGCAGAAGAAGGAGTATGTGATTGCAAAGAAAAACAACTTGCAAAAGCAGTGGCGATGTTTATGATGCATGCAAAATCTGTAATGTGGATGAGTGCTAATCAAAAACAAAGATATCTTGACAATTTTCCGTTTCTTGAGAAAGCAAATAATAACGTTTTAAGTTCTTTGTTTACACACGAGACTTTGAATTATATTAACAGTCTTAGAAATATGGAAAAGAATAATAAATATCTTATTATCAATTCTCAATCCTGGATTAAGGGTACTCAAGACTGTGTTTTCTATGCACAACGTAATAACTTAGAGTATGAGTTAGTTGGTGGTCTTGAATATAAAGAGGTACTCAAAAAATTAGCAGTTTCTAAAGGAATCATCTTTTTGCCAAAAGGCGGTGATACATGTCCACGGTTTACGATAGAAGCAAAAATATTAGGTTGTGATTTAATCCTTAATGACAATGTACAACACAAAGATGAGCCATGGTTTGAGACCGAAGAGAGCACAATCGAATATATGTATGAAAGGCCAGACATATTTTGGGAAATGACCGAAGAAATATGGAATTGTGAAACTCCTAAAACTGATGTACAGGCACCCACACAAACATTTAGAATTATTACCCCTTTCTTTAATACTGAGGGGTTTATTGGTCGTACAATCTATAGCCTAAAAAGGCAAAACAATAAAAATTTTAATTGTTATATGATTGACGATTGTTCTGATGATCGCAGTGCGAATATAGCTGCATTATCAACTGTTAGTGACGACCGCTTTAAACTAATTCAAAATATTGATAAGAAATATGCTTTGGGCAATATCGCTGAAACAATACAAAATATTGAAGATATTGATGATGAAGACATTATTATATTATTAGATGGAGATGACTGGTTGCCGTCTAACAAAACTTTAAGTCATTTAGAAAAAGTATATAATTCGCAAGATTGCTTAATGACATATGGTAGTTATGTATACGCCCCTCATGGCAATAAAGGTGTTGAACCTTCTCAATATCCCGAAGACGTAATTAAAAACAATTCATTTAGAAGCGATCAATGGCGCGCTTCACATCTTAGAACATTTAAACATAAATTGTGGAAAGAGATAGACCACAATGATTTAAAAAATGAAGAAGGATACTACAAAGTTGCTTATGATCAAGCTATAATGTTACCACTATTGGAGATGGCGGCAGAAAGAGCAATCTATATTCCAGAGGTTATGCATGTCTATAACAGAGTCAATCCTTTGAATGTTGATAAAATTAAACAAGAAGAACAGTTTAATACTGCTCAAGAAGTTAGAAATAAAACTCCATATAAGAGAATAGAATTATGAAACCTTACCTATTTCTTCACATTCCGCGAACTGGTGGCACGTCAATCACCGATGTTTTACCAGCAGGAAGAACTACCGATGCTCAATTAAAAAAATCAATTTCTAGTGGTCAAAGAATACCTCACTTTTCTGACTCAAAATTTGCTACAAATAAAGGCATTAGTTTACAACATGCCACTTTAGATGAATATCAACTGTCCAAAGATGATCTGTTGACTTTTACGTTTGTTAGAAATCCGTGGGATAGAATCGTGTCAATTTTTGAACATCAGATTAATAATTGTGGTCACATGTTACAAGGTGACGATAAAATAACTAAATTTAGATTTTTTATAAGCTTAATCAAGTGGCTGTGGGAAGAAGATTTGCTCAATTACGAACTTGATGGACATTTAAGACCACAAGCTTATTACACACATAAAAATGGTGAGCAAATAATAGATTTTTGTGGTCGCTATGAAAATATGACAGAAGATTTAAAAACTTTAAGTAAAATGTGCGAGTTTGACTTAAAAAATATAGATGTACCGTCAATCAATAAGAGCAATGATCGTTTTCCGGAATATAATAATTATTATAATATTGGCAATGGTGTTATGAAGTCTATTGTTCATGAAATATATCGCGATGAAATTGAATTATACGGATATGAATTTTGAATTTAGTTTTAGAAAATGTTAATTTAAATTCGAACTCTGGCCCAAATTCGTTTGGTCAGAAGCTGTTTAAGTATATGCCGTCTTGTGGGGTCACGATCAATAACACCCCCGAGCCGGATGCCTACCTATGTTTTATTGAGTCTGGTAGGACCACACACAATGCCCCCCTATTCCAAAGGCTCGACGGCATATACTTTAACAGCGCCTTTGACTACGCTGCCCAAAATTCAAATATTAAAAGAACTTATGAATCAGCAGCCGGTGTAATATTTCAATCTAATTTCAATAAAGAATTGACTTTTAAATATTTTGGGCCACATAATAA
>UEXL01000316.1_pt1 | contig 16331 bp, 13 predicted proteins | sample 1796671 | NCBI WGS metagenome assembly UEXL01 (sample SAMEA4772471, study PRJEB27181) | metagenome | reverse complement strand
ACCTTCCGACAATACATTTACTGATGAATTAAGCGGCATAGCATCACCTTTAACGCCTTCTCCATCATCTGTGTTTCCATTGATAAAGTCAGTTTTTGCCTCTTCAACATCATCTGTATCATCAAAATATCTCCACTGTCTAACTCCGTCATTTTCTCTGATGGAGTTTATAATTTCACTAATTGTATATTTCTTTGTTTGCGTTGCCGTAAATGTAACGTCGCAATATGCTTGTCCATAATAATAAGGAGGAGTAAATGCATAGTTCTCACCCAATCCCGAATCGGATCCATTGACGATGAGACCGGGCTTTGGTCTTGATGGGGGACCGAAAGCACTTGGGCGAGAATACATTGTAAAATTCTCATGAGTTCCGTTCTTATATTGAGGAGGAGTATAGAAACCTTGAGATCCCGAGATGGTGGGAATATTACTACCTTCCAAGGTTTCATATACATTTTTATTCTCATCATGTAAGTCGTCCCAGACACTGCGTTTCCTACGTTTGGATCTACAGATGGCTTGGAAGAGATTGATGTAGAATTAGAATTCTTAAGGAAAAAGTTTGCAGTTTCAGCTAAGAAGTTGCTGGTCATTAACTTATAGAGCTTATCTCCGTTGCCGTCCCACAAGACAGAACCTGAGTTGTTGGCATATAAATGAGGCTCATTACAATAAATCCTATCAGTAAGATAATCCTCCGGATCTATAATTGCTTCAAAAGGTATTCTTCGGTCAAACACTTTTGCTCTAGATACCGATCCAGTGCCTAAATAATAATCACTTCCACTTAAATACACATTTTGATTGGCAAAACTCAAATTCTTATCAATAACAGGATAGTCACAAGCAACACCGGCCTTGATTGAATTAAACATTATGCCGGGAGTATAAGTGGGAGCCATTAAATTTTGGAAATAACTTAAGGCTGCACTTGATGTTGCGAAAGCATTGGCAGCACCAGAAATAGAAGTATGGCTCTTATAAGATTCATAAAATTGTTGTGACAATTGCACTGCTCAAGGGATAGGTTCCATAAGGGAGAAGCTTGATTCCCTTGCATTTCATTGTTATTGAGAAAGGATCAACAAAGTCCTTGTGATCTTCACGAACCATTTCGAAGTGCTTTAAGAAATCAGAGTTAGTATAAATTTTGTAAAACTGATCATCAGCACTTGCCGAGACACGTATACTAGACAAGGCGCCGTTCAATGATAAAAAATCTGGTTGTTGAACCAGATGATTGATATTTCTCAACAAAATCGCTAATTTTAAATTCCGGAATAATGGAGAATCCTTTGCCTTTTTGTCGAACTCCCTGCACATAATCATCATATGAGTCATAAAATGGATTAAGACCAGATTGACTGCCGGCTTCCCATTTTGCCTCGCCTGATGGTATTGCTTTGGTTGCATGCAAATCACCCATAGTGGTTCCAACATTAATCCCATTCAGGCGCATGCCATTTGGGGAAACAACAGAAGACGAGGGAGTTAAAGAATGTTTTCTATTATATTGTGGCGCTACTCTAATGTAATCTAAGATCGAAGTGTAAGATAACGATCCGGGCAAATCAAGAGCGACAAAGGAGTATTGATTTTGTAAAATCCCATAGTTACGAAATTGTCATCATACCCGTACCAATTTACAAATCTATTGTTGGTGGTTGCATCTGACGCTTTGCTTGGGTATCCAAGTTGAATAAGCATCCAAAATCCACATGCTTTGGGTCACCGCAGACTCAAAACCTTGATCTGTCACCTCTTCTGTTCTATTATTCCGACTATCTCTCCATGGGAATGAAAAGGTGGTTCTTTGTCTAGAGTAATTCTTATAAGCATAGATTTGCGGAGGATACACTGTTTCTGAATATTTAATAAATTGGAAAACATCAAGCGGGGAAGCATCTGAATTTAATGCGCCATTTAAATAATAGCCGGACAAGTCTTCATATTGTTTTGATTTTTGCAAAAGGCTTACATATTTCTTTGTCAAAGCATCATTGTTGAAGCGTATTGTTTCATTGGCCAATGATGTTTTTAGTTCATAATTCTCTATGATTGTTTGTCCCTCATCCGTCAATATTTGAGAGCCCGCTACGACTGTTATTGGTTTAAATCTGGAAATTACCGGAGTCTCGTTGTACCTAAGAAGATTACCATAACGACCGCGAACGGTTTGATTTCTTCCGTTTCTTTTGTATGTGATTTCTGGGCCGGGCTCTTCAATGATAGTGTAGATGTTTTCTTTTCGCTGTTTTCGCGTAAGAGGGTTTTCACTTATTCTTATTTGTTTCCAAGTTGGGAAACCATACGGCCCATTTCTATGAATCATAAGAGCAGGGAAAAAGGAGGCGGTTTGAGCTATTTCTTGTGGAAACAAATAGTTTTTATAATTGTGAATTCCTGCATAGTCAATGCCATAAGATAGATCAATTCCAAATGTATTTTGATTAAGAATTTTTAGCTAAGGGTTAAATATTTTGCCGGGAGAACAGCCAGTGCCGGTGTTTGAGATTCACCATCCCAACCAACAGGTTCATAGATGAAAGTATTTAATCCAACAAAATCTAAATAATGTTTTGCCATTCTATTCTCCAAAAATTTCTGAGGCAGTTGGGAAAGTTATTGCCGGAACAAAACCAGAATCTCCATTAATAATTACTGATGAGCTTAAAATTCCATCTCTTGGGGCGTATCCAAATATTCTTTGTTTTCCACTGGTATAGCTATAATTGTTGCCCAAGCTTGATGTAATCCAGTTGTATTGGAATTCTGATCTTGGTATGGGAGTGGATATAAGCATGTTGTCGTGTCTTTCAATAAATGTTGGGGAAGATAAAGTCGACCCAGATTCCAACCTTCTATTGGTATTTCTTTGCTGTTTATAAATAGATGGTTGAACTGTATAAGTACTACTTGGTATGGCACTGCCACTATAAGTTCCAAATTTCCCAGAAAATTGTGTAAGATTTGTTCTTTCTGGATCTCCATCGTTTCCGTTTTCTGCTATTATTCCTATTTGATTTTCCGATGGGTCACCTCCTGATCGGACTCTCACAGTATAATTTCTAAACACCAAATGGTTGTAAGCAGAGTATTCTTGCGAATAAGCGTCCAGATAACCATAAGATTGAATTTCGGGACCGCCGGGAGCGGAAAAGCGAGAGGAAATAACAAACTTGCTATTGCTTCCGGTTATTCTTGGAATAACCACATCGAAAGTGGAGGTTATAGATCCTCCGGCTGCACCTTGTAAGCTGAAAAAGGAAGTACCAGTTTCACTTAAAGTTACATTATCATCAGTTCCATAGACACTAGATGTCAAGTGAAACACTGTGTGTTGTGCCAAGAATTGCACAGTTGGAACTAAAAAGTTGGTATTGCCGGTAATGGCTGAAATGATTCTATTGACAAATTGCGTGTTTGTTCCGGATGGGTCAATTCTAATGTTTCCGGGCGTAGAAGAGCCGTTATCGTCTATCTCAAGCGTAACAGATCCAATGGTCAAAGTATCTCCATCCGCAGCGGCAGAAGAAGCGGTAACAGAAAAGCTACCACTAGCATAAGTTCCTATGGTCAAATCATCAGGTTGCATATTGTTCTGATACGTTCCAAATACATTACCAGAAACAAAAGCGGCTTGGCCAACAAGTGTCATTGGGTTTGTTGTTTTAGGTAGCGAGTTTATTATGCTTTGTGGAAGATAATTTGTTTGTTCGCTATTTTTTACAAAATAAGAGTTGTTTTCGTGCTTACCAGTGGTAGACACAACCTCATATAATTCCTTATAGTTTCCATGATTCAAACTGGCCGTTGTTGTTTGGATGTTTGAAACATTTACTGGTCTCTTGATGCGGCCATCTCGATAATACACCGCAGACTTTTTATTGATGTCTGGGTATGTATTCGGACCCAGAGTTACACCGTATTGAGAATCAACAAGACCGAAGGCTCCATCGGATCCTCCGACCGATTCAACCATCAAGAGTCTCCAAGCTTCTGGGCGTGTGTAGAGATTCTGTATGTTATTTGGAGGGGCATTTCCAGTTTCATCATCCCGAAGTGATGTGTCAAACCGGTTTACGCTAACATGTCGCGATTGATGACCGCCAACCCAACTTTTTGCAAATGGCCCCTGTAGTGGAATATCGTTAGAAAAGTTCGTTGTATCAGAGTGAATGTTGGTAAAAATAGTATTCGGCTTGTAGCTTGAACTTACCAATGCATTATATCCAGTATTTACTGTACCGGAGATAATATTAAATGGTATCATGTGCTCGCCCTTAAGGGCAAAATTATATGAAGCACTATCGTTTATAGGTGAGAAGGTGCCACTGGCGCCGCCAGAAGATTCTTTTCCAATGTATGCTGTGATGTTATATTTTTCTTTAAAATTTGGATCACTAACATCATCACACTCTTGAGGTAATTCTATGCCTTGGCCGGGACCTGCTCCAACTATTATTACATTGACTGGGATCCCTACGCCGTTTAAGCGACTATGTCTGTTGGTAGCACCATAGACATAATCACGATCCTTTTGCGCTGAGTAGTTGACACCAGCATGTATTGTCTTTTTGAGATTTTGAGAAATCGAATAAGGTTTGCTTAATTTTCTTACGGCATAAGTTGAGCCCTCATATGTCGTCAGATCGCTTTTGGCTAATTTTGAGCTTTTGCATTGTTGTGATTGTTCAATACTTGACGTATAGTTTCACGATCAGCTATGTCTGTTCTTTCTTTTCTATCTTTTTGCCAAACGCAGTTTTCATTTTCATTCGATCCCAAAGGAGCGTGACCGGTTTTCCATTTGTACTTTTGATAGGCTACGCCCTTCAGGGGAGACTCTGTTGATGTTATATCTTGAACCAAAGGAAATTTATTTTGATATTTGTTTCTCTCAAGAATGTGACTCTCGACAATATCATCTATGTTCTTGGAATGTCTGACATTGATTGGGAAAAGCTGTTGAGCAAACTTGGAGATAGCGGAATCAATCCATTTAAAGTATTCTGTGTATTTATCAAGGTCCGGATCTGCCTCGACATCTTCAAAAAACAATTGAGCCAAATGCTTTAGATCTTTATAATCTACCCTGTATCTATCTACCGGTTTGCCTATAAGATTGGACATCTCCTTGATTGATGAAAATACCTTGATCATTTCCTCGGAAATTGCTGCGTACATGCTTTTCTCTAGAGACATAAAATTGTCGGACACATCTTCATCTTTTATAAAATATTCCTCTTTTTTCTCCCTTTATAGTGACACCGCCTGAGGTATAAGAGACCTCAGGGAGCTCCTTTGAGTTGGTAAACACAAACTCATTTGAAATAAACGATGTGTTGTTTGCTGCGAAACCATAACCCAAGCCGGCATGATACCGTCTCGTTATGTTGTCAACCCAGCCGTATCTTGTATCCACAGAGCCGCTTGTAACGTCATCGATATCAAAAAGACCAGAACCATCAGTTGTTGTGATGTTGTCAAAGTTCCAATCGAGTGCAAACAAATCATAAGTGGGAACCTCTACGTTTGTCAAGTCTTTTGCAAACATTGTTGACGGACGTGTTGTATTGTAGTTTCCTCTATTTTTAATGTCTAAGTTGTGTTGGTTTATTATGGAATCATCCAAGTGGTCCAGCCAAAAACCAAATCGACCAATTTTTAAATCTGTTTGTTGTAATGCAGAACCTGTAAAATTAGTCCTATGGGCGCCCAAATAGAACCTTTTTTGGGTTTGACATGTATGAAGAGCCAGAGGCATAGTTCATGCTGGAGGTTAGTAGAAAATAATTATCGATTGAATTAAAAGCATGAGATACGCCGTAAAACTCTAGAGTATAGTTACTATTCGACGATGTCACAACATTTCCACCAAAAGGATAGTTGTCGGGCTTGATTCTTACAGCAACGTTCCAATTTTGATTATTATAGATCTCATTGTAATAGTCCGACTCTAAGTTGATCGTCCCATCTTGATTTTTCAATACAAATTTAGCTGTGTTGGATTCTACTTCATCTCTAACCAAGTAGACTTGAAAGTTGGCCAAATCATCAGAAGCCCAAGTATATTGGTTTGATGAAGTTATTGCTTGGTGCATTCCAAATATTGAACTTGAAAGAAAGCTGGTACTAAAGTGACCTTCATTATAGATTGTTTTCTTTTTTTGGAACTATGATGTTAACTTCTGCTGTTAATGCCGAATAACGCTCAAGTTTTTCATCAGAACTTCCGGAGAGGTAGGTTACCCCATTGTTGACCGAAGAAGTTTGAAAAATTGTAGCATTCAACAAAGTTTGTTGGTTAAAATTGATGTATTTCTTTGGTTCAGAAGACTGGGCGTATTTGTCATTGAAATAATGGGTCCCACTATCAGTATACAAGTTTAACTTTACGACCTTGTCATCAATCCCAAAACACCTCAAAAGATTCCGAATGGAATTCTCTGTTCCTTTAGATTTATAAATACTCTCAAGGTTATTGTAAATGTTTGTATAAATAAGGTTCTTTGTTTTTTGCAAACTTTGCTCAAATTGAACTTGGTTATCGTCACGATCTCCGAAAGACTCAATAACTGTGGAATTGACAAAAAGGTTTGGCACGACCATACCTTTATCTTCTAGAAGACTGTGGGCAAAAGGGCAGGGGTTTATAACTAGAGCTGGGATATGTTTTACTCTTAAGGTGAGGTAGTGCTGTAATTTGGGCATGTAGGGTGTCAAAATAACTTGAAACAATTTGCAACAACTTCTTTGTAACATCATCTTCATCTTCTTCCCTGATCCACTGTGGTATAGTATTGTACAGCATTGCTGTGTTTTTTCTATCGTACTCACTACCTGATGTTTCCATTTCTGTTATAAGTGACGATACATCCGGATGAGCTTTATAGATTATAGGATCTTTCGGTTCCGAAGAGACCAAGCCAGACTCTACAAATGCACTGTTGGTGCTTCGTGCACCAGAAGAATACCCTGTCCATTGTCCATTTGAGATGCGACCAGAATAGTCCAGAACCTTAGAATCAGTGGAATCGTTACCGACAACACCTTCGTTAAATTTATAATAAATGCCCAAATCTATGTTGGCATCATCCGTATTGGTTCCTCCCCCAACAGAGGTATACCAATTGTCATAGATTTCTTCTGAAGATCTGCGGGCCTTCCAGAATCTAAAGTCGTCCAAACTAGCACTAAGTTTTCCGGAATATTTCGCAGCAGATGAGCCAGAAGGAGAGGTGATTAGCGACCCTATGTGTCCGTTTATTAGACCTCCAATGTTATCGACACCGGTGGATCCTAAAGTTTTCTTTTCATTTAGATCTCCATCCACATAGATTCTACCAGTAACGCCGGCAGATGCTGATTTGAAACTAAGAGCATAATGGTGCCATGATGAAAGCGACCCAGTGGTTATTGTTGATGTGCCTATGGTCTGCTCGTAGAAGCCGTTTGTACCAGATTGCATTGTGGCGATGAAAGTTTGAGAACCGTCGGCCTGTGCGGAGGAGGTGAGGGCAAGCGTAAAACGACCATAATCAGAAGAGGAGGAGGCGTTGCCATTCCACAGGTCCAAAACCACTTCCTTTTCCGTTTTTGATACATCAAAGGAATCTTTTTTAAGCCAAAATTCTACCGTTACACCATTAGCAGGATTAACAACAAAAGGCGTTGTTCTGTTTTTACCGGAGTCGTAGATTACAGATTTGTTAAATACTTTATATAAAGGTGTCCCAATCATACCATTAGAAGCTGTATGTATGCCTCCGGCTGTATAAATGTATTCATAGTCTGCGGTGGAATTTGGAATCCCGTAACCATCCGTTATGGATGCAGCCGTGCCCCAGCCAGCATAAGAAAATTTAACATATCCATTGGTTTTTTGGATATTTATTGTCAAAAATCCAGTTATCCAGATAGGAAGAAGAGATCTCAAACGACACCTTTTCTTTCTTGGATCCATCATATGGAAATTCATCATAAATTCTTTTTATTGAATTAGAATAATATTCCTTCGCAGAGCCGTATTTTGCAAAATTGGATGCAGAAGAGAAGTCGACATAGGGGACAAAAATGTCCTCTTTATCAAGTTTTTTTAAGATAAAATCTTTAGATTCTACTTTTTTACTTCCGGATGTTGCATTTTTTATGGATGCTGGTTTAGTAAATAAATTTTTAATACTCATCTTTCTCTACTCTGATTTTGAACAAATATGGTTGCTCTCGATATGATGACACACTGTCTTCGTAAAAAGAATATTTTATTCCGTAAGTATATCCAGCCTCCAACATGTTTAAATCTAAATCAAAATAATTTCCAGAAACATCGTAAGATAGCATAGTTGCTGAGTTTGACCCTGTGTTGTAGGGTATAACAATTTTATCATCAACTATCCTTGTTATTTGATATGAAGCACTCTCAATCATTAAGTTTTCTGGTGTATTGTTGGCAACGGTATAGATGTTTGGACTCCAGTCTTTCTCTCTTACATATAAACGAAATCTTTCCGTTTGTCCTCTTGTGTAATATTTTTTTCAAGTTTGGCATTGCGACGACGTATTTTCCGTTTGGATTGAAATCTGACATGTTGAAAGATTTTGGATCCATCGCAGAGCCTGTGTGGACCTCGGTGCCGGAAAACGACCAAACATCTACAAGATATGGATATGTTGAGGTTATAACGCTACTTGTGACAGAAAATGCTGCCTTATAGATACCAGTAGATACGCGTGAAGCAGATAAGAAACTAACTGCTGTGTTGGATGAATTTCTAAAATTTTGCGTGGTACCTTCTGGGACTGAGCCGGATGATTGATACAGCTTTAAAACAGGCACATTTGATTGGTTCCCTGCTATGTCTCTCAATCTTCCTCTGATGTAATTGTACATGTATAGTGTATTTAGGTTGTCGGCAGCAGGTGCTAAGGAACTGCTGAAATAAAGATTTGCCCTATTATCTCTTCTAGAAGAATCCCATCGTGCCTCTAAGACCGGTCTCTCAAAGAAATACTCACTCGAGCGAGCAAAGAACTTCTTTGTGTAATATGAAATAACAGCGCCGTCTGGATTCACAGAAGAAGAAGCTTCGTACGAAGAGGACAGGCGAATTCCAAATCCATGGTTGTCTTTTCCACCGGACCCTGTGAGCCACTGTTCAACTAAAGAGGTGACATCTAACTCCAAATCTTCAGTCCCAATTGAAAAATTAGCAGTAAAGGATGAGCTTGAATCAGTATAATAGTCCCCACCCGCCGTTGTCCAACTGGTTGATCCTGTTCTGCGAATCCAGTTGGATCCAATTTTTATCATACGTTAAGTCAGAATATTCCTCCATATCTAGGCCAACACCTTCTTCCCATGCCCCAGAAACTGCCTGTATTGATATGGAGAAATCGCGGGGCAACGTTTTACCATGTTCTGCATTGTAAAGTTTCAGATAAAACGATACACTTCCGGAAGCGGGAATTGCACCATCACTTCTATCCGTTGACACATCAGATGTTGGGAATTTTATCAAAACCCGAGACAACTCTGTACTGGTGGTACTTTGTTGGGCATAAATTGAAAACACCTCCAATATATCTGCTTGTCCCATGTTGGAACCAGTACCTCTGGTGCTTAAATCCGCCTCAAAGGCATTTGTTATAGTGTTATCTGCGTCTGCGTGGTATCTTTTTATTGCCATTATTTTGCCATTCCCTTAATGTCTAGATTCGGATACTTTAATTCCATAATACTGTTTTTTGGTGTCTTGATGAAAGTCCCGTCTTTCGATAAGATCTTATCGAAATTCAAGGATATGTTTGAGTAGTTTCCACCGGCTTTATTGTGGATCTTCACTTTTCTTGTGTCATCAACACCTTCGACCCTATTAAGCCTATCATAAATTTTTGTAATATAAATTGGCTCCCCAATGTAAAAAGTCTCTGAAAAATAAGTCTTTAATTCTTCGACACATTGAAAGACCACTGAGTCGCTGGAATATCTTTGGTCAACAACAACCGAAAAATCCACAGAAAAATTTATAATCTTTGGATCAATTATCTCTATTTTATCATTCAAAGCTTTGAACTGATTAAGCCAGTTCTTCACATTATTTTTAACTGTGTCATTCGCAGCTGCGAGAAAACCATTGCTATCTTGAGAGGTCAAATACAGAGACAAGATTCTGTTTGTAGAAGAGGGGTCATTAATGATGTTTGCTCTCTTAACAGCGCCGAATTTTGCCGGCATATTGTATACAAGAGACTCGTAATCCTCTTTTGTAACCGCGCGGTTTTGAGTTGCATAATGAGCCTTTGCTCTTTGTTTTATTTCTTCAACAGTAAGTTCGCTACCGGCAGAAGTAATGGGTTCTTCATTGTTGACTTCTAACGAGCCCTCTACAGCTGATCGATTCGCACTGGTTATTTGGGAGACATCCGGAAACACAAAGGACTTTCCAACAACGGAATTTATTTGATTTGCTGGTACATTTGTCGCAGATGGAGAGTTTGATCTATAAACCACCTTCAAGGTTGTATTGTACGGAGAGACTCCGAGACGATCTGTTGACATCAACTTTGAGGGGTCAAAACTGGTTGAAGAAACATAGTTCTTTCCATGCATCTTTAGAGCAACAGCGGAGGGGTCAACCACATCATTAGCGGTTGTATCCTCTGATCCGAAACCGAACTGTAAATAGGTTCCGGTGTCATCTTGTTCTAATACAAATCTTCTGGTTGTTGAGAATGGTTTTAAAATTGATCTAACGCCATCGACAGATGCTTGTTTGTTGGTTGTCTCCACAAACACGACCTCTTGAGATAGATTGTCGACCTGATAATATCTTCGTCCATCCGAGTCGATAACATCAATGATCTCACTAGCATTAGAATCTGCTATTTTTATTCTTCGAAACTTTTCAAAAACAGAATTTGTCAAGTCAATTGTTGTCTGGAACAGGGTACCGGACTGGACTTGTCCGTATGCTCGAACGGCAAAGAAGGTTGTTGCTCCTGTGGTAGAGTCAAAACGTGCCGCAACCATGTCAGCATTTGCATTAGAGAAGTCAACATCTTCTGTTAAAATAAAATTGCCACCTTCAGATGTTGAAAAAGCAGCACCAGCTTTCAAGATGGGTATGTAATCCTCATCAGGCGCTGTTCCGTCAGAATTAGCCGGTACCAAAACGAACAGCGATACTAAACCGAAAGAAGATGGTGTGCCGGCAAAATTATATCCCAATGCAGAAGCATGTTTTCTGACATTGTCGTATTCTAGGCTTGTATTTAAAAAACTTTCATTAACATTGTAGTCTAAATAATAAGATAGTGTGTCTCCAATATATGCTACAGTATCTAAAACCATAGAGCCAAAAGATGCATCTGTAAAATCCCTATAGTTATCGGAATAGTATCTCCTCGCGTGATCCACCAGATCTTCTTTTATTGTATCAAACTCTCTACTGGTGTACTTTATAATTACATTTTTTTTCTTAGGCATTAAGTGTCCTCTCAACTATCTTAAATAGTTTTCTGGAGTTTTTTATTTAAATCATATTATCTATGGTTTGCTCAAATGTCGACACTGCTCCGGTAGCATCTATAGAATATGTGATCTTAATGCTCAAAGATGCATCACCTGTGTCGATTTTTAAATCCATTAGTGTTATGTATGAAGCAAATTGTCTGATTTGATTGGTTATAATGCTTCTCAAATTAGAGATCGTTTGTCCCGTTGAAATTTCAAACAAAAAGTCCTGAACTCCTGCGCCAAAATCTGGTATCATCGTTCTCTCTCCTCTTCTGGTCAGTAGGATCATTTTTAAATTCTGGTTGATGACTTTTTCTAAATCATCACTGTAGAAAGAATCGTATTCTCCATCGGCAGTCTCTATCAGTGGAACTTTTGGTGTTATTTTATTTGTCATAGGAGGCCCTCTATATAAAGAGTTTCATAAAATCATTTTGACACGGGTTACCTTCTTCATCAAATGGATTTGTCTTTTTGATTCTTCGTCGTACATCCAAAGAAAATTGCCCCACATCAAAAATGTTTATCTCCATCTCTCTCTTAGCTTTCTCCATGAATCCTTAAATGGATTTTCATACTTTGGCATTTCCCACGATGGATCCCTATCGTCATTTCTATAATAGGAGATGAATAATTTCCATGCTTCTTTTTTAGTGTCGTTAAAGATCTTGCCCCGATTGTCTGCGGCGTTTGGCAATTCATCCTCTGGTTCGTCTCTCTCAGAGGAGTCCATTCCCAAAGAATATAATAAATTCTCATAAGAATAAATTGCTAAAACTGTTGGAAGCTTACGTAGATCAATTATGTTGTTCATTAGGTGTTTGAAATCTTCTGTTTCTGTAAGATTGTCAATATAACATTTTAGATCTTGATTTAGATTGCCATCAGCATTAAAATATTCAGAGATGTTGGTATCCAGCACATCTTGCTCAAAGGATGCCACAGGGAAAGAAAATCTTGATGAAGACAAGGTTTCCCCATTAATTGTTGCTTCTTTTAAAATAAAAGTTCTTGTTTCTGTGGAAGGTCCTTGGAGGATAGCCCCAGCAAAGGGTCCTCCGAAACTATCTGGTGGTATGTAGCACAATCGTACACCAAATTTTATCCCTATGGATCCAGTGTAAGATCCTCCTTCGACCTGAGCGTCTCCAAAATATTCAGAAAGGGGCTTATCATTGCTTAAGACTGATTCGAGTGAGTTTAAAAAACTCTCTTAATTCTTGTATGCTTGTTGTTCCTTTAATGTTCTCGGGCAATTCAATACCATCTTCCTTCTCAGTTACAATAGCATATTTTTCAAGATAGAATGTGCCATTCTCTTTTATGGATTCTAACTTTTCTGAATCGATAGATATGTTATTAAGTGGGTGCTCCATGTCGAACTTAGCACAGTCATTTATGTTGCCATATTCAATCGCAGATTGGCCACCACCAATTGGTATCTCAACATCATAGAGGCCGGATTTTATTTGATCTCCGAGCAACGCCCCAGAGGCTCCTACAAAAAACCTATTGACATCGTAGATGTAAGGTCTCGGGTTTAAATTTTTAGTCAATTTCTCTGTATATTTATTCATTTCGTGTAAGATCAAGTAGTTCAGTAGAACTTTGCAGTCTTCAACAACAGAGTGTATTGAGGCTAATTTGCTAGCAAATCTGGCATTTGTAACACTCATAGAATTCCAGTTAATTGGTCTATCTCCAAAAACATCAGACCAATTTGGTCCGGAAGCGGCAAAACCGACACCTTGTGTGATTCTGTTCTTCATAGTCTCCAAGTCTTCCAAGTATCTCTCCCATTCCTCTTCAGTCATAAGGTTCTTAATGGAGTCCCACCTTCCGGAAGAACCAGCAGCTACAGCCGACAAGCCTAGAGTTTCCAGTTGCTCTTTGTCTCTTACATGGATGTATTGTTGTTGTGCTGTATTACAACTTTGAAGGGCGGATAGAACTTCATCATTCTCTTTGATTTCTCCATTGTCTGTCTTTCTCTTGACTGTTTGAGCGACTTGTTCTAAAAATAACAGGACATATGCATACCTATCGTAATTTGAAGGAAAGAAACTAGTCTGGTTCTCCATCTCCGAAACCATCATGTTAGCTATGTAGCTTGTGAGGGCAGTGCCATAGTTCTCTGATCTCAACGAGATATTAGAATAGATCGGAAAAGATCTAATGAGGAAGTCAGAAAGAAAAGTTCTTATTGTGGCTTGAACAATACCTTGAAGCATAGCCAAAGTTTCAGAGTTGGCTACCCTATCAAACGGCAATTCCTTGAGGCAATCAGGTGGTGACGAAATTCCCTCGTGGCTTTTGATTTTGTTTTTATAGCTGTCAACTTCTGTCACTAATTTATCGATCATCAAGAAATCTTCTTGTTCTTGGCACCCATCTGGATTTGGAGAAACAATGTCTGCGAAGTTCATCCATCCGGTGTATTCTGCCGGATCGATCCAAATAAATGGCTTCACATAAGAGCCTCCATGAACAGCGGGATCTAAAAAGTGAACTCTAGGGTTGTTTGTTAAACTTCTGCCGAGTACTTTGTCTATTTCTTGATAAGTATATTCTTCCGCTCCTTGTTTCTGGGTCGACATAGGTTAGATCTCCCGCCTCCTCAGAGGGCATTTCAGTATTCATACCAAACCTAAATCCTTGAGAATAATTTCCGGAACCATCGGAAACCATTTTGGGAGTCATTTCTCCAAAATAAATCTTATTCATTCCAATAAAACAATCGAATATGTCATCAGAAGAAAAAGAAACATCATTGAACTGGTTCCATCTTTTTTCAAACATTTTTTTCAATGAAGAAGCTTTATAGGGAAACTCATCGCTAAACTCATCCAATATTGGAGTATATTCTTCGGGCGCTTGGTTGGTGGTGGATCCACGATACTCCAGTCCCATGACCTCATATCCAAAACCCAGACGAGCGGTATTATCTAATAATCTGATCGTGCTGGTGTATTTTTCATTACCCTCTAATCCATTTGCATAAGGAAAGGACTTGCTAAATACAGAAAAGCTGTAGCTATCATCAACCTCAAGTATTTGTTTGTACATTTGAACACCGACAGTTTCCGGAGTCACGCCCTCTCCCAAGATTAACTTAAAGAACCAATTTTTATTAATGATGTTATAAAGATTGAAAACTCTGTTTTTTCTATCTGATAGAATGATTGATAAAAGTCCGGTTGTATCTCCGGCCTCGAACAGATTCCAACTTATTGTATCGTCGATAAACGATTTTTGCAATTTTTTGAAAGCACCATCGGTGGCTAATGACATTTGCTTTTCAATATTCTTTGGTAAATCTGGGATGACCGACTTGTTTACTTTACAATCGGGATCTTTGGACCCTAAAGCGTCCGATAGGGCGTCCTCTAAACCGGTACCGTTGAGCAACATCTCCGCAGCATCTCCTAAATCGGAGAGTGCTTTTTCATTTTGCTTGTTGACAAATTCTTGTCCCAAACTTGGATCGTTAAATGCGCCCCTTCTTTGTTGATCCCACAAATCCTTCTCTTCTTTGGTCAAACAGATAGAGTTATTCACCGGAAACTCATCTGTCTCCGCTGCTGCTTGGGCTTGGAGGTTAGCCAATTGAGATGGGGTCAAAAGATTGCCCATTTGCGTGAAAAAATTACAAACAGATTGTTCGTCTGAAAAGGTGTCTGTAAATTCTGGTACGGATGATTTTATTAAAACTGACATGTTTGCGCAAAATCCGGAACGTGGATTTCCAAGCATCGCATCTTTTATTTCCCCTGTGGTTGCTGAAACCGAGAGGGCATTTGCCAAGTCTCTATAGGCTCTATCGGAACCATTGGCAGGAGATGCACCAGCGTTTGATAATATTGCTTTTTGCGCTTCGTTGTCATTAGCTGCGTCTGGGCAGAACAGTTCTCCGACAACACCTGCGAATCCATCATCTATTGCGGCTTGACCTATTGTTGCAATTGATTTGCAAATATCTCCTTGCAGCATTTGACCCAATTTCATTATCATGGCCATGATTAGTTTCTTGATCAATTCTTTCAGAGAAATATACAATGCTTCTCCGACCAATTCTAACCAGTTAAAGTTGGTTGGAAACTTTAACCCTTGAAAGGACGGAAGAGCAAATTTTGGGCCACCACCACGACAAGGGTCCAATGTTAGTGTGTTGAGGAAGCTATCAATCGGAGGATAAATCAGAGGTGTATTTTCACAACGTACGTTAGACACAAACAAAGATAACAGTCCAATTCCGGGAACAGACTCAATGGCCGTCTGTAGTTCACGTATTGTGGCAGTATTCATGATTGCATCGATATATGCTTGCGTTATCACTTTTTGAACATTTCCAGCGGCTTTTCCCAGAGTCCCTTGTTGAATTTCATCTCCGGGCTTTAATTTATACAATACAGTTTTTGCCTTTTGCTCTTCTATGATTTTTTGCTTTTCTTCTTCTGTTTTGGAGTCCCAATCTTTATATTCCTCAAGATCCTCCGCTGTTTGATCGCTTGGAGATTTCTTTTTTTCCAATTCCTCTATTTCTTTTAGTATTTTTTGTATTTCTGTGTCGATTATAAGTTTATATTGGTCGAGACTAGTCGTTGTTAAAGTGTTTTGTTGTAGTTGGAATTGTTGTATTTCTTCTTCAAGAGTCTGGATTTCTGTTTCTTTAAAGGCGATTTTTACATTTGAATCATTGATTATTTGATTAGCAGTTTGTTTATTCTGCAGGGCTCTATTATAGTCTTCGTTCGATGCCCACAAAAAAGAGGGAAAGTTTTCTTGCACAAACGCAATAGTGCTTTCTGCT
>UEXL01000393.1_pt1 | contig 16378 bp, 34 predicted proteins | sample 1796671 | NCBI WGS metagenome assembly UEXL01 (sample SAMEA4772471, study PRJEB27181) | metagenome | reverse complement strand
AAGAGAGGGTCAGACGAATGGTTCAAACTATGGTTCGCAAGACCCAACCAGACGGGTGAAGACCCAATGCCTAAAAAATAAATACCTGTATGCGAATACAGGAATTCAATCAAATAGATACGAGTTGTCCTAGAACTAGAGCAGAGACCTGCCAATGCGAGTCTGTAGACAGGTTGACAGAAGATTCCAACACGGTGGTAGCACAGTGCATGTTAGAGCATTCTGACGCTGTAAAGGGGTCAATACTGCTTATACAGGCACCAGGAACAGCCACTTAATAAAAGGCACTGTCACAGGATTAACACCGGGACTACACGGATTCCACATACACGAGTTCGGAGACATGACAGATGGTTGCAAGTCAATGGGTGACATTACAATCCAGATAATGTTGAACACGGAGACATAAACGAGGGACATGTTGGTGATCTTGGTAATATCACAGCAGACCAATCAGGAACAGCAAAATTCACGATAGAAGCAAAGAGGTGGACCTGATAGGTGACAGGTCAGTGATAGGCAGAGGATTCGTTGTACACTCGGACAGAGATGATCTAGGCAAGGGCGGAGACGCAGAAAGTTTGAAAACAGGCAACGCAGGTGACAGACTTGCATGTGGAGTTATAACATTAAGGTCAGAAGAAGTTACTGAAGCACACGGTGGTGAACACAGCACGTCTGGACGAAGCATGACCAAAGGTGAAAAAGGCAAAAGAGAAAAAATCGTCAAGGGCATGAAGAAAGACAAAGCAGGATTCAAGAAGAGATATGGCAAAGACGCAGAAGCAGTGATGTATGCCACAGCAACAAAACAGGCAATGAAATAATGAAATTTATAATATTCAATGGCAGTTTAAAACCAGACGCAGAGTCAAACACATTTCAGTTTGTAAGATGGCACAGTTGGCATTTGAAAAATTAGGACACAGTGTGAAATTGTCACAATGCGAGACCTAGACTACGAGGGTTCAACAGCAGATGTCAACGATGAATTAAAGCCTTACATCATGAAGATGTTTGACATGGATGGAGTGTTATTTGCAACACCTATTTGGTGGGGACACAGTTGCCACATACAGGCCATGCTTGAAAGATTAGATTTCATTTACAGTTGGGCAAGGACAACAAACATCAACCTTCTACAACAAAGTATTTGGCACATTGGTGTCAGGCGGAGGAGATGGATTCCAACACATTCACGGTGTGCTATACTCGGCGGCTAGTAATTTCGGTTTCACTGTGCCACCACAGTGCAACATAGAATCAAAAGCACAAGGCATAGACGAGATAACACAAGACGATGACACAGTACAGCAGGTCAAGAACTGCACAATAAACATGACAACATGGGCAAGGATCCTCAAAGACGGCAATCCCACAAAAGATGCTAGGCATGGTTCTGTAGACATCAATGAGAATTAAAGAAATACTAGCAACAAAATACGTACACCCAGACGTAAACAAATTCCTTAAAAAGTACGAGAAACAGGCCAAGGGCAGATCAAGGATGGGTTACCATTCAATGATGGCATACCCATACAGGGTGGAAGGTTGGTCAAACAAATACAAGAAGTCCATAAACTGTAGCAACCCAAAGGGTTTCTCACAGAAGGCCCACTGTGCAGGCAGGAAGAAGAAATGAAGATCAAAGAATTTGTAATAATGCCGTCTAGCATAGATGCCATGGGTCTAATACACAAACCAGGCACAGGGCCAAACAACAGGTTTGATTTCAAGAACAAGGGCAACAACAGAGGCAATGAAACTAAGGAAGCACCTCCGGGAACATACTTCACTAAACAGGAAACCTTGTCAAAGGCACACTGTCTAAAGATGCACGAGAACGAGGTGCCAGAGAGACGGATCCAAAAGATTCACAAAGATCAAAAGTGCCACCGGTAACACAGACAAACGAAGAAGAACACAGTGTTGATCTAAAGCCAACTGGTAAAGATTTACAAGCAGATGACGAGGAACATACACGAGGATAGTGATCACAAGTAATGAGACGGCAGTTATGATTCATACTATTGGTATGAGAATCCAAACGAACCTATGCCTATTGAAGTAAAAATTGATGGAGAATCTGTTTGAAGATGCGAAAATGTGCGTTGGGAATACCATCCGAACTGGAAGAAGCAAGAGGCAATTGTTGGCACGGATACCAACAAAAGATACAAGAAAAAGGCACAAAATGGTTCCAAACTGCGTAAAAGAAGAAGCGGCAGGTGTGGGCATAGTCACAAAACAGAACGCCACAAAAGATGTGCCTGTTGGTGGTGAGTACATGAATGTAAAAAAATTAGGACTAGGCAAAGGCAAGCCAAAAACCATGCGAGAAGAATGGGAAGAATTTAAGGAGAACTTCGCAGACGGCAAGAAGAAAGGCAAGAGCAGACCAGGACGTGTGAAACGTGCAGGAGCCAGTTGCAAAGGCTCTGTGACCAGTCTAAGAGCAAAGCCAAAAAGGCATCAGGTGAACGTGCAAAGATGTATCACTGGTGTGCCAACATGAAGTCCGGACGCAAAAAGAAGTAATAATTACTTCTGTATGAAGTAAATCATTTTAGGCATCAAATACAAAAATACAAAAGGCCTGCTGTCATAGATTTACATATAGGTGATAGGTTTATGATACATTCAGTTTAGAGCATGATTATCCGGGTGTGGAGAACATGACCCAGCACATCGAAAAATTTTGGCTTGATAAATTGATAGACAAAATGGGTAGATTCTAAATTCCACACCAGAAAGACAAACAGTCTATCATGACAAAGTGCCAATCTACTTTAAAGTTTATAACATAGACGAAGAAACGCTTGAAGGCAAAATCAAGATCGAGGTACATAATTCAAACAACAATGATTTCAATAACGGGTTTATGAAAATAATTCTTCGTAAATTTATCTATTGTTGGTCTCTTTCCTAGTGCCTTGACAATAACATGGGAGAAAATTTGTGAAAGCCATAATAAGATTAGCAAACACATCACAACAGTACCAGCATATGGCCGGTGAAGGAATATGGGCAGGACAGAATGTGGCCTTGGCAGAATCATTTGACGTAAGGCAAAAAGTGATAATGACCGTAAAGCCAATGGCAGGGATTGGTTGGGCGGTGATTTCACCGCAGAATTTCCTATTAGGAAAAACACAAGGTCAAATATATAGGTTCTGCATCAACACAAGGAAATAGGCTATGAAACCATTAACAGGGAGATTTTAACCTTAGCAACATGCAAAGTTACTAAATATTTACGATGAAGATCAACGAAGTAATCATACGTAGGTACAGGAGCAGGCAACTGCTGGTGCCACAAGTGCAGGCAACATAGCCACTGTGACAAGTCCACACATTGCCATAGGCAAAGACAGATTCTCAAAAGCATATTCGGGATCACCGGGAAGATCAGGAACACGGGCACCGAGATTACCAAAGGTCGTGCAACCGAAGAATCCGGATGGCACAGCCAAAGGTGCACATAAATTAGGCACAAGCCTATTTGGCGGCCCAGTTAGATAATGGAAACATTAACACTTGACAGATGGATATCAAGTGTACAAACTGTGGTTGCGACAGCCACGTGGCAAGATTGTACAGGACAGAGAAGGATTACGACGGCAGGAAAATCAAATAGAGGTGTGTAGGCAGTGTAGATGTGAAGCCGAAGCCGCATAAATATTGACATGAGAGCACAAGAATTCATCAGAGAAGGCGCTGAAATGATAGCGTACCACAAACATCCAACAGAGAAAAATCTGTGGACTTTCCCAAAGGCATACCAGGACGACAAGGAAGTGGAGAGCCCATACATGAGCAACGCCAGTATGAGACAGTTCCTGGACGCACTGGGTTACAATCCAGACTTCGAGGACCAGAGTCCTGTGCCAGCAAAAGAATTCATAGCAAGGACCACACAATGGTTACAGAAGAACATCGGCAAGAGATCACCAGAAGAACCAACAACCATCGATCAGAATCCAGGTGGTGCCACAATGATAGGTGGTGGCAAGCCAGAGGGTCACATGAACCAGATGGTCAAAGCACACAACGAACTGGCAAGGAAAATTATAACCAAATATCCAGAAGTAACACACTTGGGATTCAATTAACATGAAGTTCAACGAATTATCACACATGATGCAGAAGCCGGAACCAAAGCCGGACACGTACGAAGCAGGCATGGCACTGAACCAACTGTTGAAGATTGGCACACACGCAATCAAGATACACAACATGATAGATGATGGCCAGGAGATGGAAGCATGGGTGGCCAAGAAGATCGACCTAGCATCAAACTACGTGAAGAGTGTACACGGTTACACAGCAGGTTCAAAAGCAGGCACATACGATGACGACGGCATGTCAGAAATGAAAAAGAATGCCCAAAGGCACAGGCACCATGCAAGGTGTGAAGGAAGACGCAGGCGAAAAAATGGCAAAAGGCATTGCTTTCGACAAGAGAACAAGGACAACATGTCCAAGGCAACCAGCACCATTGAAAAAGTCAGGAAAGATCTGTCACAACAGCCAGACGTTGCTGACGCACTGAGGACAGCCAACGAAGACGCAGGCGAGGGACACATGAGCAAGAGCCAGTTGTACCAGACTGCCAAGATGTCAATAGAACTATTGGACATGATCAACAAAGGTGATGACCTTGAGGGTTGGGTGCAAACAAAATTGAACTTGGCCGCGGACTACCTACAGGCAGTTTACCACTACGAGGACTACCAGAAACTAAATCCATACAGGAAGAACTTGACGGTTCATTGATGCAGAAACACGCAGGAATAATACAGAAACATCTAGACGAGATATTGGAAAGAAAATGCAAAGCAGAAGACGTTGACACCAAACCTGGCATGATGAGGATACTAAAGAAGAGAGTCAACGAAGTCGAGAAAGAGATCGCCAAAGAGAACAGGAAAGAAACAAAGGAACATCTCAATACAAGGGCAAGGATGGCAAGCAAGGATCGGAAGCAGTTACAAGACATCAGACGAGGTTGGACAGAAGAAGAATACAACAGAAGAACTGACGAAGGCAAAAGGCAAATCTGGCAATGGCTGGAATCATCGTGGCAGGCTTGGCTGGAGTTAACTCGATCAACAACGCAATAGACAATTCAGTACCGGCAGTGAAGGCCATGAACACGGCACTAGAGATGGCACAGGATTCGGGCAACACAGAACTGGCAAAAATGATTGAAAAGACCTATCAGATGCCAAAGTTAGACTGAGTTCTGGCAAGGATCTATCGCAGTAGCGGACTACAGGACAAATACGCAAAATTCATGAAGACAGAAGGAATGGCATACGAGTCAAAACTAGCAGTTAACCTAAAACAACAACTTAAATAAACACACAACAAATATAAATAACTCATATGAGCACAGACAACAGTTTCGCAGACCTAGTAAGACGTTTAAACGCAATGAGCAACGTGACTCCAGAAGAGGAAAGAGCATCTCTGATGGAAGCGGCGGGCAAGGCTCCAAAAGTTTTAGACGACAAAGAAGTTTCATTGGCTGACATAGCCAAATTGGCAGGAATCAAAGAATACGTTGAACCTGTAAAACATTCAAAGAAAGCAGAAGCACTAGTTGAATCAATCACAGCAGAACCAAAAACAGAATCAAGCATCGCAAAAGCGATCAAAGAATCAGATGCAGATGACTCTATAGCAACTTCAATCAAAAAGAAGTCAACGAGGAAGTCAACAGACTAGACAAGATAGCAGAATTAGAAGCACAGTTGGCAGAACTGAAGACGGAACAAAAAGAAGAACAAACATATGACTCAAAATCATTTAGAGAAGTTATCACAAAGGATATCGCGGAGTACATCAAAGGCGCAGAAGACACTGCTCTCGTGGAACTTTACAACACAATCTCAGACAATGAAGCAGTTTACAATGAGGAATCATCAAGCATTCTCATCAAGACTCCAGAGACTACTGAAATCATAGCAGACGCTGAACAGGCCGAAGCACCAGCAGAAGAACAAGTGGATGAGAAGGTTGTTGACGGTGTGCAGACAGACAGGAACACATCAGAACCACACGCACCAGAAAAAGACGACGAAAAAGAAGCAGAGGACAAGTCAGACGAGAAAGACGATGACGGAGAGGTTCCTATGCTAGACAAAGACTTCGACGAAGGCGAAGAAGTGGAACTTGACATGCCAGCAGAAGACAAGTTCACAAACGACCTAGACCCAGCAGACAAAAAATAATCCAAAAAATTAAATAAGTGTATGCAACTACACTTGACCGACAACCGTTCAACACCAATCCTTACTGGACTGAGCGTATAAAAAGCATATTCGCATGTCCACCCAAGGACGTGGTTGACCTGTTCGATCAGAACGGTTACGATCTCACCAAACTAGAACAACTGTATGCCGTGGCCAACGGTGCCGTTACCACGACACAGGAACAGTTCTCACATAACACTCCGTCAAGATTGGTTCACCGCTGACGACACAGAATATGGTCCACACATCAACCATGCCTACATGTTTGAACGTAAAGGATACTCAGGTGATGCATTAAACCAACTGGAATCGTGGGCCGCATACAGGCCACACTTCCACAAACTGACTGCCATGAGGCCAAAATGGGGATTGGACTTCAGCATAGACTACTGTGACCGTGAGGGCAACGTGTTTGAACTGCTACACTGGGAGTACGACGGATTCGACTACAACGAAGTGGCAGACAAGAAAGAGATCATGGACGAGTTCCTCAGAACCAGGACTGGGATGAACGGGCAAAGACCATGCTGGAACGCAAGGATGAGTGGCATAAACTGGGCTTTTTTTGAGCAGAGCGAATGGAAAACTGAATTCTTTGGCATAGATAAAGAACGTTTCAAGATGGTGCTGTGGAAATAAATACTACAAATGAGCTCAATACCCTACAACTACGGATCATACATAGACGCAAAAGTGGCAATGACAGACACGGGACACGTGTCCGCGGGCAAACAGATCCAGTCACCAGCCAGTGCAGGTAGCAGGGGTTTGGCTAAAACAACACAATTCACAAACGACAGGACACAGATGCAGATGGGCAACTCACCGATAGCAGAATCAATGATAGAGATCAGAAATATCATGAACAGGATTGATGGCATTAACGTGCCCACAAACGAAATGAACGAATTAGCAGATGATGAAAAGATGGAATTCACAAAAATACTATTGGACATCTCGGTGATAAGAGACAGGATCGAAAGACTTTCAGTGAGTGACGAGGCCAAGCAGTCAGCGTTGCAGTCACTTAAAAATGCGGAAGAGGCGTTGGTGGCATTGGACGAGACAGCGGTGCAGGAAGACATAGACTACAGGAGTGATGATATCCTAAACAAGGCAGGATTTGATCCAATGAAAGTGAAAGAATACATGGCGGTGTTCAATGACCACGGCGACACTTCAGACATAGATCAGATGAACATGGACAAAGTTGGACTGGCAGATGCTATGAGCATGGTGTTGTCATCACATGGCATACAGAACGAATCATACCAACCATTCCCAGAGGGTGACGAATTCAATATAGAAGAGGATGAGGACTTTGAAGAGGTGCTAGGTCCGTTGGGTTTCCCAGAAGACGAAACAGAATTATTTGACGCAGAATACCAAGGCAGAAAAGTTCCGCTTAACAAACCAATGCGTGGTGATGTTAAGAAATTTAAAGTGTATGTCAAAGATCCAAAAACAGGCAACGTTAAAAAAGTTAACTTCGGACACGGTGGTACAAGTGCAAAAAGACCAACTATGAGAATTAGAAAGAGCAATCCTAAAGCAAGGAAATCTTTCAGGGCGAGACACAACTGTGCAAACCCAGGACCAAAGACCAAAGCAAGATATTGGTCTTGTAGAAAGTGGTAACATGAAAATTAAAGAAGTAGAAGGCATCACAGAAGCGGAATTCGAACAATTAGCAGAGAAGAAAGATGCCTGCTATCACAAAGTAAAAGCAAGATACAAAGTTGGCCTTCGGCTTACGCCTCTGGTGCTCTAGTGCAGTGTCGTAAAAAGGTGCGGCCAACTGGGGTAACAAGAGCAAGAAATGAAGATAAACGAAATACAAGAAGGATCCGACAGAGAATATCTCAATCTTCCCAAAGATGAAATAGAGAGATTACGGGCAAAGTTCCTTCCAGACTGGGAGTACAAGGACAACAGCCTGCAGAAAAGATACAAGTTCGAAGATTACTTCGAAGTTATCAGGTTCCTTATAAACACAATCAAGCCACAAGAGAAACTTGACCACCATGCTGACCTGGGTGTGTTCTATGACGAGGTTCTAGTGAAGATTTACACGCACAGGACCAATGATGTTTCTGATTACGATTTCATGGTGGCCATGCAGATGGACGCGATAGCCAAAATGAAACATGGTGCAATCAATCCCAACTACGACCTAAACGCATTGGTCGACGAAGGCACTAGATGTTGGAAGGGCTACGAGAAGAAGGGCATGAAGACCATGTTTGGCAAAAGAGTGCCAAACTGTGTCAAGAGAGAAGCACTAGACATCTGTGTCAACTGTGGTGAATTGGTGTTTGAAGAAACACTCAACGAGGACCTCAAGAAGTGGTTCAAGGACAAATGGGTAAGGGTTGGTCCTAAAGGAAAAATCAGAGGTGCCTGCGGTGGCAAGAGCAAAGGCGAGGGCAAACCTAAATGCTTACCAGCCAAGAAGGCATACGCACTAGGCAAAAAAGGCAGGGCAAGTGCGGCCAAAAGAAAAGAAGAAAAGATCCTAATCTAATAGACGTGGTAAAGCAATCAACGTCAATACCAAAAGGAAAAAATAATTTGCATTCAGCAAAGATCTGTTATATACTTGTTGGATAACAACAGGAGAAACAAATGGCAGTAAGAAACTTTAATGACGCTGAAAAGCAGAAATTAATCCAGATCATTTCCCAGGCTCACAGGTACTAGGTGAGGTTGAGGACTTGAAGGGTGGATTGAAAGACACAGTAAAAGCAATATCAGAAGAACTAGAATTGAAACCAGCACTTATCAACAAGGCGATATCCGTTGCACACAAAGGCAACTACCAGAACATCGCAGACGAGATGGACACGCTGGAAAGCATACTGAACACGGCCGGCAAACTTTAATGTTGGACAAAGTCAGATCATTCTGGCTTCGTAGTTTTGAAAGTGACCGGACAGCGTTCTACTTCGAACTCGTCAGTTTCATTTTCACGGTTGGAGCCAGCCTTACACTAGCGATCACAGCCTCAGATCCCGACATGACAGTCGTGTATCCGGGGTTCTTGGTAGGAGCACTCACACAATGTTATGCTTCATACAGGAGAGAAGCGGCGTTCGTGATGATGATCACCGGCTACTTCGCAATCATAAATGTCTACGGTTACGGCGTGGCAAGTTATTGGTGGTAAGATGAGTTACATAGATGCACTATTCAAAAAAGACGAGGACAAGATATACGTCGTAGAACGTGACCCAAAGAAGGGCAGGATATTCACGGAGTACGATGCCAGGTACGTGTTCTACTACGAGGACGCAAGGGGCAAACACAGGTCAATGACTGGTGCACCTTACAGAGAGTGCAGTGTGCCACACAACAAAGAATTCATAAAAGAACAGAGGATAAGATCCAACAAGCAACTGTACGAGAATGATATCAATCCTGTGTTCAGATGTTTAGAAGAGAACTACTTGGGCAAGGAGACTCCAAAATTGAATGTTATGTTTTTTGATATTGAAGTGGACTTCGATCCCGATCGAGGTTATTCAACAACAGATGATCCGTTCATGCCCATAACTGCCATAAGTTGTTACATGAGCTGGACGGACCAACTGGTCACATTCGCAGTGCCTCCCAAAACCATCAGCATGGATGATGCCAAAGAGCTCACAAAAGATTTGACAACACAATGTTGTTCGAGAAAGAGAAAGACATGTTAGATGCATTCCTAGAACTGGTGCAAGACGCAGACATACTGTCGGGTTGGAACAGTGAGGGATATGACATTCCATACACTGTGGTAGAATACAAAAGTGTTGAGTTCAGATGACACAAGAAGATTATGTTTTGGGGTGAAAAACCTAAGAGAGAGTGTTCGAGAAATATGGCAGAGAACAGTTGAGTTTTGACCTAGTACGTGTACACTTGGACCTGTTGGAACTATACAGGAAATACACATATGAGGAAAGACACAGTTTCAGACTAGACGCAATAGGTGAACACGAGTTGGATGAGAGGAAAACTGTTTACGAGGGATCGCTCGATAACTTGTACAAGAACGACTTTGGATTGTTCATAGAATACAACAGACAGGATACTGCACTGTTGGCCAAACTGGAGAAGAAATTGAAGTTCATAGAACTTGCCAATGAGATAGCACACCAAACACTGTACTACTACAGACCACAATGGGTGCAGTTGCGGTCACAGAACAAGCCATCGTAAATGAGACACACAGACGTGGAATGCAGGTGCCGGGCAGGAAGTACAAGAAAGACGGTGAAGAGAATCAACCGGCGGCAGGAGCCCACGTGGCAACTCCACAAAAAGGAATACACGACTGGATAGGATCTGTTGACATAAACTCACTGTATCCAAGTGTTATTAGAGCACTGAACATGGGTCCTGAAACCATAGTGGACAGATAAGGCCAGTGATAACATCAGCAGAGATCAACAGGGCCAAACACGCCAAGAAATCATTTGCGGCGGCATGGGACAGCCAGTTTGGTAGTTGGGAGTACCAAGCAGTGATGAATCAAGAGAAAGGCACAGAGATAATTGTGGACTGGGAAGACAAAACCAGTGTGCGTATGAGTGCGGCACAACTGTACGAGATCATATTTGACGGCAACAACAAATGGATGTTGAGTGCAAATGGTACAATATTCACATACGAGTATGAAGCAATCATTCCAGGTTTGTTGAAACGTTGGTATGCAGAGAGACAGGACATGCAAAGAAGATGCGTGAGTGCGGAGACAACGAGATCGAAAGAGAATATTGGGACAAGAGACAACTTGTAAAGAAAATTAATCTAAACAGTCTGTATGGTGCGATCCTGAATCCAGGTTGTAGATTCTTTGACATAAGGATTGGACAGAGTGTGACACTCACAGGCAGATGTATCACAAAACACATGGCCAGCAAGTCAATGAGATTGTCGCAGGCAAGTATGACCACAAAGGTGAGAGCGTTGTGTATGGAGACACAGACTCCGTTTACTTCTCAGCATACAAGACATTACAAAAAGAGATCAACGAGGGTGTTATACCATGGACCAAAGATTCCGTTGTGGCACTGTATGATAGGATAGCAGATGAAGTCAACGGATCATTCAAATCATTCATGACCAAAGCATTCCACACCAAGCACACGTGGAGAAGTCATAGCGGCAGGTAGAGAACTTGTTGCATCAAAGGATTGTTCATCACAAAGAAGAGATATGCTGTACTGTACTACGACAAGGAAGGTAAACGTGCAGATGTTGAGGGCAAGGATGGCAAGATGAAAGCGATGGGACTAGATCTAAAACGTTCAGACACACCTGTTTTCGTACAGGACTTCTTGAGTGATCTTCTATACATGGTACTACAAGGTAAAGACGAGAAAGAAGTGCTAGAAAAATAAGCGAATTCAGGGCAGAGTTCAAATCAAGGCCAGGTTGGGAGAAGGATCTCCCAAGAGAGCAAACAACATGACCAAGTACACAGCGGCCGAGAAAAGGCCGGTAGAGCAAACATGCCAGGACACGTGAGAGCCAGCATGAACTGGAACAGGTGCAGAGATGTACGGCGACAAATACAGTATGCCAATAACGGATGGTGCTAAAGTTATAGTGTGTAAACTCAAAAACAATCCATTGGGCTACACAAGTATCGCATATCCTGTGGATGAGATGCGTATACCGGAATGGTTCAAGGAACTGCCATTCGACGGTGACGCAATGGAGGCAACGATACTGGATCAGAAGATAGACAACCTGATAGGTGTGCTGATTGGGACGTGCAAGCACAGAGACCACTAACACATTCAACAAACTGTTTGAATTCTAAATAAGTATGCTGAGCATTGAAGAAATAAAATTACTGATTGAGAAACTTGAACGGGTCAAGAAAGAGGACCTGCAGGAGTTGATCGACAGCAACCTAAAGATATTGAAAGACCTAGCACTGGCAGTGGATGCCAACAACAGCCAAGTGATACACAGACTTGACAAAACACCAAAATGGTTCACGTGATCTTGAGGAAAATGAAAACTCCCATAGTTGATCCCGTGTTGCAAAGGCAAGTGCAAAGCAAGATATTCCAGTTTGCAAGGACAAACATTTATAACAGTCTAGAGATAGGACCAGGCAATGGAATGTTCTCTATGGATTTCAGGGCATGGAGATTAAACTTTTCCTAGATGTGCTGGATACAGGAAAAACATATTAGGAAAAAATTTCCAAGTAAGCACCACAAGTATTTGAAATTCTACATGACCCGTAACACTGAATGTTCAAACATTCCACAGGGCAGTTGTAATTTTGTGTTCAGTTGGGACACTTTCGTATTCTTCACACAACAACACGTGCAACAATACCTACACGACATCAAGAGGGTGATGATACCCGGAGGTTACTGTTTTATACAGTATGCTGACTGCCACTATGACCAAGAATTAGATCTGCCAAGAGGGGTTACTGGAACTACAACACAAAACTGCCATGACACAGATGATCAAGGACGAAGGTTACGAGGTTGTAGAAATGAATCAATTCAGGCCTGGTGCCAGTTATGCCATATTTCGAAACCTGGTAAACAAAATCCAGTTGTGTACAAATTTCTGAAATAACACTAGACTAAGACCTAAATATCATATACAATAAGAACATTATGATAGACATCTTAAAAGACATCGTTAAACATACGCATGGACTGGGATTCTTGGATCTTGTTAAAATCACTGGCGACGATAAGAAACTTCAATCGACTCCATGGCCGAAGACAGATCTGTGATCCTACAAGGGTCTTTCCACAAGCCACAGACGGAGATGACGGGTACGTTTGGTATGCCACAGATGGGCAAACTAGACATACACTTGAAGTGTCCGGAGTACAAGGAGAAGGCAAACATAACTGTGTTGTCCGGTGAGAGAAACGGTGCAACCATTCCAACAGGAATCCATTTCGAGAATGAAAAGGGTGACTTCAAGAATGACTACAGATTTATGAATGCTGAGATCATCAATGAGAAACTTAAGACCGTGAAGTTCAAAGGTGTTAAGTGGGACGTTGAGATCGAACCTACCGTGGCAAGTGTGCAAAGATTCAACTTCCAGGCAACAGCAAACACTGAACACAACTCATTCGTTGTGAGAACCGAGGATGGAAACTTGATTTTCACTTTTGGTGATCAAGCATCACATGGTGGTGAGTTTGTATTCGCAACTGACGTTAAGGGAACACTTAACAAAGGTTGGAGTTGGCCGGTAGGACAGGTGCTACAAATACTTAAACTATCTGATTCAGCGAAAGTTACATTACACTTCTCTAACGAGGGTGCGATGCAGGTTTCTGTTGATTCAGGATTGGGCAAGTATCAATACATCATACCAGCACAGGCGCAATAATGACGACGATAATAGTAAGCAGGAACACTTAGGAGACTTGAGCAGAGACTTCGCGGTGTTCTTGCCTGCTATATCTAACTTCTACAACACGTTTATCAGCAAACAGAGAGTTTCAGAAGGCAAACACATCTCAGAAGAGAAATTCCAAATGGTTTTGAAAATGGTGTAGAAGGTTAAACTTCATAAATCCAGACAAGGGCATGTTCACTTATCCTACAGCACTGTACTCGGCGGGACACGCCTGCTTGGACATGGAAAAGGTCAATGACAGGGATCACATGTTCGTCAACAGAGATAGGAAGTTCAGCACAATAGTTGGTGACTCGGGTGGATATCAGATAGGTAAAGGTGTAATCAAATTTGATTGGAAAGACTTCGAAGGTAACAAAGCAAACAAAGTGAGATCAGACATACTCAACTGGTTAGAACTTACAAGCGATTGGGCAATGACACTAGACGTACCAACATGGGCGGCAGATGATCTTAAACAGTCCAAAAACAGGATTGACAAGTTTCAAGACACACTGGATGGAACAATATACAACAACAAGTTCTTCCAGAAGAACAGACTAGGACAAACAAAACTATTGAACGTGCTTCAAGGTGATGACTGGAACACAGCACAGATATGGTATGACGCTGTCAAAGACTTTGAATTTGAAGGTTGGGCAATGGGTGGTATCAACATGTGTGACATGGAAGTCATGCTTAAACGTCTAATCATAATGAGAGATGAGAAGAAACTAGACGGCAAAGACTGGATGCACGTACTAGGTACATCACAGATGGATTGGGGTTGTTATCTTACACAGGTACAAAGACAGGTTAGAAACACATAAACTAAACTTCACAATAAGTTTTGACAGTGCATCTGCATTTTATCAACTGCTAATGGACTTGTATATACACAACTCATTCACTCCAGACAGGTGGTCATTTGTGATGGACAAGGCTCCAGATGATAAAACACTGAAAGGATCTGATATACAGTTTCCGTTTGATAGTGGTATTGGACGTAGATTGAAAATGAAAGATGTTTGTTGGTATGGTGAGCAGGACGTAAACAAGAATGGCAAAATTGGTGCTACCAGTTGGGACAGTTTCAGTTATGTATTAATGATGGCACACAACGTATACAATCAGATCAGAGCGATACAGATAGCAAACGATTTGAATGACATAGAATCAAGGAAATACAGACCAGAAGTAAAACACTGGAGAAAACAAAAGCAAGTGACAAGACAGACGAACCAAGCATATACGTTCCGAGGAACATACTGTACTTCAACACTTTGGTAGAAGAAGTGTTCACTAGTGAGAAGCCAATGGATGTAATCGCAAACGCATCAAGTTATCTAGCAGACATCAGAGGCAACAGATGGGCTAGAGCAACAGGCGGTGGTAAAGGCACAAACAATTTCAGTTCTTTATTTGAATAGGAGGACCACATGAAGATAGCAAAGAGAAGAAGCAAAAACTTAAGAAACTTGAGGAAGAACATCAGTATCTCGACAAGAAGGTAAAACAACTTACCAAAGACAGGCTCAAGGACAGAAGTACCGAGAGCAAGGATGTACTTACCAGATTAAAAAGAACCAAATTGATGATCAAAGATGCCATCGCAAAGGCAAAAGCCACGTTGACAAACTAGTAAACAATATTATAATAAGACATGGACAGAGATTACAAAACAGGCAAGAGTGACAGTGTAGGTGTATTTTCAGGTTTGGAAGTAGAACACACTCCGGCATTTGGTAAACAAACATTGTTCCTGGCAAGGAATGATCTTTACTTTGATCAAATAGAAGAGATGGCAAAAGGTCGGTGCAGAAGCAATGTACTTTGGTGCCAACAGAACATTCATGCACACCACATGCCACAGATCAATCAGATGATCAGGTTGCTGAGGAAAGGTTACTACGTGACCATAGACTATCCACACAGTACACAAGAAGTGAAAGCAAGATTTGAAGGCATATGGACACACGAGAAGTTCATACCTTTCTGTTCGATCATATTCCCAAATCAGAGGACGATGACAACCTATGTATCAAAGTAGATGATGTTGATTTCAACAGCACCAATCCGGGTGTATGGACAATGACCATGGATCACTTCAAGCAGTCAGCAGGATTTACATCCTGGAACGAATACAAACAAGACGAACCAATAGAGGAGAACGATGCCAAAAAAGTCTAAGGACAAAGAAGGATTAGCAAGTTACAAGGCCTGGTTAAAAGAGAACAAGAAGTTAGAAAAGATGGGCCTGTATGGCACAGACCACTACATCAAGGAAGTTGAAAAATTACAAGCAAAAGTAAGAAGATTAGAAGCAAAATTAAAAAGGAAGGGTAAAAAATGAGTACAGAAGATATGAGGGATCAAGCACTGAAGAACATGCAAACAAGGGCAGTAAGATGATATGGGTCACTTTCCGTAAGGAAGGCATCCACAAGTATCTGCGGCACTGGACGATCCAAAACTAGCAACAGGTGACGAGTATGATGTAAGTTTCCTAGGACATCTCACAGACACATATTCCATTTTAAAGTAGCAATAGAAGTGTTCCACGATGACAGAGACATAGAATTCATACAGTTCAAGAGATGGATGGAGAACATGTACGCAGACGGCACAATGAAACTGGATTTAAAAGTTGTGAGATGATATCAGATGACTTATACGTGGCAATAACAAAAAGATATCCGGGTAGAAAAATTGAAATAGACGTAAGCGAAGATGGTGAGAACGG
>UEXL01001338.1_pt1 | contig 16438 bp, 18 predicted proteins | sample 1796671 | NCBI WGS metagenome assembly UEXL01 (sample SAMEA4772471, study PRJEB27181) | metagenome | reverse complement strand
CTCATGCGGTGATCTTCCTGCTCAGCGCCGACACCGGCGTGACCGCAAGCGACATGACCATCTGGAAAGAGCACATTGATACCGAGCATGCCGACCACCGCGCCGGCCGCTTTGCCGTGCTCAACAAGATCGACGTACTGTGGGATGACCTGCAGGGCGACCAGCACACCCGCGACGCCATCGAGAAAGTGCGCGACTACACCGCCGATCATCTGGGCATCCGCCATGGCGACGTCATTCCGCTGTCCGCCAAACAGGGCCTGGTCGCGCGGGTGAGAAACAACACCGAGCTGTTCGAGCGCTCCAATCTTGGCCAGCTGGAGCAACTGATCATCCAGCGCATCCTGATGCACAAGGAACAGCTGATCACCCAGAGCCTGATCAACGACCTGCTGGGCATGCTGCAGAACAGTCAGGCCGCCATGCAGACCCGGCTTGACGCCCTTGAGGAGGAATTGCAGGCCTGCTCTGGTGCCACCATGGACAAGGCCGCCCTGCGTCGCCTCGCCGACCGCGCCCAGAAAGATTACGACTTCTATTACAAGAAGCTGATTACCCTGCGTTCCAGCCGGCGCCTGATGGACTCCCAGGGCACCATGCTGAGAAAACTGGTCAGCGAGGAGCGGTTCGAAAGCCACGCTGACAAGGTGCGCAAAAATGATGTCGAAGAGCTGGACCACTGCAGGCATGAACCGGGGCATGGACCACTTCTTCGAGCTGCTGGAAAGCGATCTCAACAACCTGATGAGCGAAGGCCAGTTGGCCGAGAAGATGGTGGGTGCCATCTATCGCCGCTACAACGAGGACACCCGGGCCCGGCATCTGGAGCCGATTCCGCTGCGGTCCGGTCGCCATGTCATTGCCATCCGCGAGCTGCGCAAGAAAGCCCGGCGTTTCCGCATCAGTCCGAAAAAACCTGCTGACCGAACAGTCGCTGCTGGTGCGCCGCTTTTTCAACGTCATGGTGAACGAAGCCCGCACCCTGCACCAACGCACCCGCGCCGATGTGGACCGCTGGCCCTCCGAGGCGCTGCTGCCGATCATGCAGTATTCCATGGAACAGAAGCAGCTGCTGGAGCATCAGATCCGCCGCCTCAGGGACATGGTGCGCAGCGACCGTGACGGCCGATCAGAGCGGGAACGCCTGCACAACACCATTACCGACCTGCGTCGCCAACTGGAACTGGCCGATGCCATGCAGCGCCAGATTCGCAAGCCGGCCCCCACGCTGATCCAGCAGAAAGTTGTCAATATCTCCGGCGCCGTCTGAGGCGCCCGGTCATCCGGCGGTTGCAGCCGCCGGGGCCGGCCTTTAAACTGCTGGGCTGGCAAACACTCTCTCCCTGTGTTGCTCCGGACTTCCCACTGACTGAACCAGGAACCTGTCGCGCCGATGCCCGATTCCCTGCCAACGGATTCTGTCGGGATAGTCACCCCGCAGACCCTACACTTTGACGCGCCGATCACCCTGGCGTGTGGGCAAACGCTGGAAAGCTACGATCTGGTGATCGAAACCTACGGTGAACTGAACGCCGATGCCAGCAACGCCGTGCTGATCTGTCACGCGCTCAGCGGTCACCATCATGCTGCCGGCTACCACACCATGGACGAGCGCAAGCCGGGCTGGTGGGACAGCTGTATTGGCCCCGGCAAGCCCATCGATACCAACCGGTTTTTCGTGGTCAGTCTGAACAATCTTGGTGGCTGCCACGGCAGCACCGGCCCCAGCAGCATCAATCCGGCCACCGCACAGCCGTACGGCCCGGACTTTCCGGTGATCACCGTCAGTGACTGGGTGCAAAGCCAGGCGCTGCTGGCGGACCGGCTCGGCATCCCATGCTGGGCCGCGGTCGTGGGTGGCTCCCTCGGGGGCATGCAGGCACTGCAGTGGAGCCTGGATTACCCGGACCGTCTCCGCCATGCGGTGGTAATTGCGTCTACGCCACGCCTGACGGCCCAGAACATCGCCTTCAACGAGGTGGCACGCCAGGCGATCACCTCGGATCGTGAATTCCACGACGGCCGCTACCAGGACTTCGAGGCCCTGCCGCGCCGCGGTCTGATGCTGGCGCGGATGGTGGGCCACATCACCTACCTGTCCGATGCTTCCATGGGTGAAAAATTCGGTCGCGAATTGCGGGACCAGGCTTACAAGTTCGGTTACGACGCGGAATTCCAGGTGGAAAGTTACCTGCGTTATCAGGGCGAGCGCTTTTCCGAAGTGTTTGACGCCAACACCTACCTGCTGATGACCCGGGCACTGGATTATTTTGACCCGGCCTACGAATACGGCGGCGACCTGTCGAAAGCGCTCGCGGCGGCCCGCTGCGAGTACCTGGTGCTGTCGTTCAGCACCGACTGGCGTTTCACCCCGGCGCGCTCGGAAGAAATGGTCAACGCCATGATCGCCGCCCGGAAACGGGTCAGTTACGCGGAAATCGATGCTCCCTGGGGCCATGACGCGTTTCTGATACCCACGCCCCGATACACTGACATCTTCACCGCCTACATGGACCGTGTCGCCAGAGAGGTGGGTGCATGAGACTGGATCTGGAAATTATTCAACAGTGGGTTCAGCCCGGCCACCGGGTACTGGATCTCGGTTGCGGTGACGGCACCCTGCTGGACTTCCTGCAGCGGGAACGGGGCGCCACCGGCTTTGGCCTGGAGATCAACCCCGATCACATCACCACCTGTATGGGGCGCGGCGTTGCGGTGATTGAGCAGAATCTGGACACCCAGGGGCTGGGCAATTTCGAGGACCAGACCTTTGACATCGTACTGATGACCCAGGCACTGCAGGCCGTTCGCCGCCCGGACATGGTGCTGGATGAAATGCTGCGGGTCGGTCGTGAAGGCATCGTCACCTTCCCCAATTTTGCCCATTGGCGGCTGCGCTGGGGGCTGACGCTTAAAGGGCGTATGCCCGAATCCGATGCGTTGCCGTATAAGTGGTATAACACCCCCAACATCCGCCTGTGCACCTTCAAGGATTTCGAGGCCCTGTGCCGGCAGAAGAACATTCGCATCAAGAGCCGGCGGGTGGTCGACGGGCAGCACCAGAACAGCTGGCTTGCCCGGTTGTGGCCGAACATGCTGGGGGAAATCGCCATTTACCGCATAACCCAGGAGACATCATGATGAGCAATCTCAAACACTGGCTGGGCACCGCGCTGATCTGCCTGCTCGCCGTCAGCACCCCGGCCCACGCCGGTTCCAAGAACTTCGGTGACTATCAGGTGCACTACAGTGTGTTCCCCAGCACCTTTCTCAGCGCCGAGGTTGCTCAGGCCAACGACCTCAACCGCAGCAAGGGCATCGGCATCGTCAATATCGCCATCATGCGCGAGGGCGAAAACGGCGGCCTGGAGCCGGTATCGGGCCAGGTGGAAGGCAAGGTACTCAACGATATCCAGCAAACACGGTTTCTGCCCTTCCGGCGCATTCAGGAAGGCGATGCGGTCTACTTCATCGCGGAATACCAGTATCGCTCCGCGGAGCTGATGACGTTCCAGATCACCGCGCGCCCCACCGGCAGTGGCAAGGATCTGCCAATCCGGTTCGCCCACACACTGTTCAACGACTGATGACAGCCACTCATCGCAAGCTGGTGATTGCCAGCAACAACAAAGGCAAGATCGCGGAGCTGACCGATCTTCTGGGTCCGCTGGGGCTGCAACCGGTGGCGCAGGGCGAGCTGGGGGTCAGTGAGGCGGAGGAACCCGCCGTCACGTTCGTGGAGAACGCCATTCTCAAAGCGCGGCATGCGTCCCGCATCACCGGCCTGCCAGCCCTTGCCGACGACTCCGGGCTCGCGGTGGACGCCCTCGGGGGCGCCCCCGGCGTTCGCTCGGCCCGTTACGCCGGCGAACAGGCCAGTGACCGTGACAATATCGACGCCCTGATAGCGGCCATGAACAGCGTGCCGGCGGCTGACCGCGGTGCGCAGTTCCACTGTGTGCTGGTGTATTTGCGTCACGCTGACGACCCCACACCGGTGATCTGCCACGGGCGCTGGCCAGGGCGCATTCTCACCGCGACACAAGGCGACGGTGGCTTCGGCTATGACCCGGTATTCCTGGTACCGGAGACCGGGACCAGTGCGGCGGAACTGACGCGGGAACAAAAAGGCAGGATCAGTCATCGCGGACGCGCGCTGGCCCAGCTGCTGGCCCAGCTTCAGCAGGGAGCCAACTCAGCGTGACCGACACACCACGGGCAGACGCGGCACAGCTACCCCCGCTGAGCCTCTACCTGCATATGCCCTGGTGTGTCCGCAAATGCCCCTACTGCGACTTCAACTCCCACGCCCTGGCAGGCGACATCCCGGAAACGCCTTACCTCCATGCCCTGATCGAGGATCTGGACCAGGACCTTGCGCTGGTTCAGGGCCGCGCCATTCAGACGGTGTTCATTGGTGGCGGCACACCCTCACTGATGTCCGCTCCGTTTTACCGAGAGCTGTTCAGGGCCCTCCGCCAGCGACTGGATTTTGCCCCGGACGCGGAGATCACCCTGGAAGCCAATCCGGGCACCCTGGAGCAGGGCCGCTTTGAGGGCTTTCGCGGCGCCGGCATCAACCGCCTGTCACTAGGCATCCAGAGTTTCAATGCGGACCATCTGAAAGCGCTGGGCCGGATTCACGATGACCGGGCTGCGCATCAGGCCATTGAGGCCGCCAGAGCTGCCGGGTTCGACAATTTCAACCTGGACCTGATGCACGGCCTCCCGGGGCAGACCCCGGAAAACGCCGTGGCGGATCTGGAAACGGCGCTGGCGTGGCAGCCCCCCCACCTTTCCTGGTATCAGCTGACCCTGGAACCCAACACAGAGTTCTACAGCCGCCCGCCGCCCCTGCCGGATGACGACCGCCTCTGGGAAATCTACCAGCGCGGGGGCGACTGCCTGCGGGCCCACGGCTTCCACGATTATGAGGTGTCCGCCTGGTCTCGCCCCGGCATGGCCTCACGTCACAATCTGAACTACTGGACTTTCGGCGATTACCTGGCGCTGGGTGCCGGCGCCCACGGCAAGATCACCCGGCCCGACGCGATCACCCGCTACTGGAAAACGCGGCAACCGGCGGCGTACCTGAACCGCATCGGCAGCCGCACGGCGGGATCGGAGGTAATCGAGCAAAGCGAATTGCCACTGGAGTTCCTGATGAACGCGTTACGGCTGACCGACGGCGTTGAAGAATCCCTGTTCCGGGCAAGAACCGGTTTACCCCTGAGCACAGTTACGGTAAAACTTGAACAATTAAGGAAGGAACACCTGTTAGACCCTGACCGAATCAAAACAACAGATCTGGGCCAGAGGTATCTCAACAGCCTGCTGGAGCGTTTTCTGTGATGGATATTGTGAATATCATCCGATCCCTGCCGGGCCGACTGAAGCTCGGCGTGGTCGTGACCACTCTGATGCTGGCAGCTCTGCTGGTGATCAACCAGCCGCTGCAGACCAGCTCAGCCCCCCAGGGCATCGTGAGCTACCAGCTGGCGGCCACCGCCGATCAGTCCACGACCATCCTCAGGAGCTGGCGCGGTGACGCCATGGTCTGGGCCCAGGTTTCGCTTTGGCTCGATTTTCTGCTGGTGCCGGCCTATGTGTTCACCTTGCTGATGCTGACCAACCAGCTGACGCGGGATCGTCCAGGGGTGCGTGAGCGCAACGTGGCGCACTGGGTGCGAGCTCTGTTCGTGAGTGCCGGCATCAGCGACGTGGCGGAAAACATTCTGCTGCTGAACAACCTCAACCCGCCCACAGACAGCCTGAGCCTGTCGGCCACACTCTGCGCGCTGGTCAAATTGACCGGTCTGTTGCTGGGAATCGCGGGGCTGGTGATCATCCGGGCCGCAAGGCGTCACCCGCTGGCGCACGGATAACGCCCGACCGCGGCCGCTCAGTTGGTGCGGTGGAAGAGCAGATCCCACACGCCGTGGCCGAGGCGCTCCCCGCGCTTCTCGAATTTGGTGATGGGGCGATCGTCCGGGCGCGGCGAGAACTGGCCGGGCTCCCGGGTGTTGGCGAAGCCCTCCGACCCACTCATCACCTCCATCATGTGTTCGGAGTAGTTTTCCCAGTCTGTTGCCAGGTGCAATACCCCACCAACCCTCAACTTGTGACGAATGCGCTGCACAAACTCGGGCTGAATCAGCCGCCGCTTGTTGTGACGTTTCTTGTGCCAGGGATCCGGAAAGAACACCATCACCCGGTCGAGGCAGGCATCCGGCAGGCACAGGTCGATCACGTCATTGGCGTCAATAGCGTACACCCGCACATTCTCCAGCTTGCGGTCCTCCACCTCTTTCAACAGGGCGCCGACACCGGGCAGATGCACCTCCACACCAATGAAGTCCTGTTCGGGGGCGGCTTCCGCCATATCCGCCAGCGACTTGCCCATACCGAAGCCGATCTCCAGATTGAGCATGGCATCGCGGCCGAACACCTCGCGGGGGTCGACCATGCCCTGCTCCCGGGTGAGACCGTACACCGGCCAGCTGCGCTCGTAGGCTTTTTTCTGGCCCTCCGTCATGCGTCCCTGACGCAACACAAAGCTGCGAATTCCCCGGCGGGTTGTAACGGGTGATTCGTTGGACAGATCTTTCTCATCGGTCATTGGTTTTCCTCAACCGCGGGCAGCGGAGTCTGGTTCTGGAAATAGTGAGCGACAGTTTACCAGAGAGAGCGGTTTCAGGTTGATACCAACGAGCCTCGGGACTGCTGCCGGTCCAGCTTCCGGTATCCCAGCGCGTCGACCAGGTGGCCACTGGCAATGCGTTCGCAACCGTCAAGATCCGCGAGCGTTCGTGCTACCCGCAGTATCCGGTGCAGTGCCCGCGCCGACAGCCCCAGTTTCTCCAGCGCGCCAGACAACAGCGCCTCGCCCTGACGGTCCAGGCGACAATGAGTGTGCAGCCCGGCTCCAGCCAGGGACGCGTTGACCGCACCGCGCTGGAGCTGACGATCCCGCGCTTCCGCCACTCGGGCACGAACCGCGGCACTGGATTCGCCATCCTGCTGGCGCTGCATCAACACCTCGCCGCCCTGCACCGGCACCTCTACATGGAGGTCGAACCGATCCAGCAGAGGGCCGGACACCTTGCCCCGGTACCGCATAACCTGCTGGGGCGTGCACTGGCACTCTATGGTGGGGTGGCCGTTGTAGCCACAGGGGCAGGGATTCATCGCCCCCACCACCTGGAATCGTGCCGGAAAGGTCACCTGGCGGGCGGCCCGGCTGATCGCAATTTCGCCACTCTCCATGGGCTCACGCAGCACCTCCAGGACCCGACGCTCAAACTCCGGTAATTCGTCCAGAAACAGTACGCCACGATGAGCGAGTGAGATTTCCCCTGGCCGCGGACTGCTGCCACCGCCCACCATGGCCACCGCCGAGGCCGTGTGATGCGGTGACCGGAACGGCGGCTGGCGCCAACCGCCGTGCCGGTCCGCCAGCCCGGCCACGGAGTGCACGCTGGCGACTTCCAATGCTGCGGCTGTGGTTAACGGCGGCAGGATGCCCGGCAAGCGACTGGCCAGCATGCTCTTACCGGTCCCGGGCGGGCCAAAAAACAACAGGTTGTGAGCACCTGCGGCGGCCACCTCGAGGGCCCGGCGGGGCACGCTCTGCCCCCGGACATCCGCCAGATCGGGGCCGGCCCGGTCATTACGGTCCAGTTCCGCGGCCGGCACCGGCACCAGCCTGGCGCGGCCACACAGATGCTCGCACACGGTCAGTATGTGGGCTGCCGCCAATACATCGTCCTGACTTGCCAGGGCCGCCTCCGCCGCGTTCGCCTGAGGCACCAGCAGGCGGCGACCCTCAGCGCGCGCTGCCAGCACAGCCGGCAGCACACCTTTGAGTGGGCGCAATGCGCCATCCAGGGACAGCTCGCCCAGAAACTCAACATCGGCCAGACTTTCCGCCGGTACCTGCCCGGACGCGGCGAGAATACCCCAGCGCGATCGGCAGGTCAAAGCGACCGCCCTCTTTCGGCAGGTCCGCAGGCGCGAGATTGATGGTGATGCGACGGGCAGGGAATTCGAAACCGGCATTCAGCAGGGCACTGCGCACCCGCTCCTTGCTTTCGCGGACGCCGGTTTCCGGGAGCCCGACGATGGACAGGGCCGGCAGACCACCGGACAGATGCACCTCAACCGTAACGGCCGGTGCCGACACGCCAATGCTGGCGCGGGAATGGACTATAGCTAACATGACGACCTTCCATGGTCAGTTTGTTACAAGCGGCGACCTGCTCAGGCGGATGGCAGGCGCTTCTCCAGTTCAGCCACGCGCTTTTCCAGCGCATCGACTTTTTCCCGGGTTTTCATCAACACAGCCTGCTGCGCATCGAACTCCTCCCGGGTCACCAGCTCCAGCCGGGACAGCACCGACATCACGGTTGCCCTTGCCTGGGTTTCGAAGTCTTCCCCGGGCCGCGCGGGCCATGTCGGGTACAAACTGGCCAAACTGCCCCTGCAGCTGGGTCAGAAAATCTTGCGGTCCTTTCACGAAATCACCTCTCTGGCATCGACAATTCCCGGTCACGGCCGCTACTCGGCCGCCCGGGACGGACTCGCGGGAGTGTATCACATCGCAGGCCCTGCCATACTGTAGGCCGTCCGAAGTATAATGGCTGGGCGAGCCGGCTGCTGCGGTGCGCCAATTTGGCTCGCCGCACACACCGTTGCTCTGTTTTGGTGCAGCATAATGTTCCAAACTGGAGCGACAGTTTCCCAAGCAACTGGTTTTAAACATATTTTTTGCGTTGGCACACCCGATGCTATAAGCCTAGTACGCAATCCGCACAATTGGTGTGCGAGGTGGCAGCATCCCGACCTCAACACAAACGGCCAATGGGCCCTCACTGTTGGGACGGCTTTACCAAGGAGAAAGCAATGAAACTTGTGACAGCGATCATCAAGCCTTTCAAATTGGATGATGTCCGTGAGGCACTATCCGAGATTGGCGTGCAAGGCGTAACCGTCACCGAAGTGAAAGGCTTCGGACGGCAGAAGGGCCACACAGAGCTCTATCGTGGCGCGGAATACGTGGTGGACTTCCTGCCCAAGGTCAAAGTAGAGGTTGCCATCGGCGACAACCTGCTGGACCAGGTTATCGAGTCCATCACCAAGGCAGTCAACACCGGCAAGATTGGTGACGGCAAGATCTTCGTGACCGAACTCGAACAGGCAATTCGTATCCGGACCGGTGAAACCGGCGAGGAAGCGGTCTGATAACCGCCTGAATTCCCAATAGCCAACGCAAAAAACTTATAACCTGAAAAGCCTCGTGCGGAGGGCTTCATATGGAAAGCAATATCTTTCACCTGCAGTACGCTATAGATACCTTTTATTTTCTGGTGTGTGGTGCATTAGTCATGTGGATGGCAGCTGGCTTCGCCATGCTGGAATCCGGCCTGGTTCGTGCCAAGAACACCACTGAAATCCTCACCAAGAACGTGGCACTGTTCGCGGTGTCTTGCACCATGTACCTGGTTTGCGGTTACGCAATCATGTACGGGGGCAACATCTTCCTGTCCGGCATGGGCGACGTGGACGTCGGCGGTGTGATGGGTGAATTCGCCAGCCGTGACGGCGGTTTCGAGGGTGGTTCCATCTACTCTGGCGCGTCTGACTTCTTCTTCCAGGTGGTGTTTGTCGCCACGGCCATGTCCATCGTGTCCGGTGCAGTTGCCGAGCGCATGAAACTGTGGGCCTTCCTGGTCTTTGCAGTCGTCATGACAGGCTTCATCTACCCGATGGAAGGCGCCTGGACCTGGGGCGGTGCCTCTGTGTTCGGAATGTACACCCTCGGCGACCTCGGCTTCAGTGACTTCGCCGGCTCCGGTATCGTTCACATGGCCGGTGCTGCTGCGGCCCTCGCAGGCGTTCTGCTGCTGGGTGCCCGTAAAGGCAAGTACGGCCCGAATGGCGAAATTCGCGCCTTCCCGGGTGCCAACCTGCCGCTGGCCACTCTCGGTACCTTTATCCTGTGGATGGGTTGGTTCGGCTTCAACGGCGGTTCAGTCCTGAAACTGGGCGATGTGGCCAGTGCTCACTCGGTCGCCATGGTGTTCCTGAACACCAACGCAGCCGCTGCCGGTGGTGGTATCGCCGCGCTGATCATGGCACGCCTGATGTTCGGCAAGGCCGACCTGACCATGCTGCTGAACGGCGCGCTGGCGGGCCTTGTGACCATCACCGCTGAGCCCTCCACCCCGACGGCCCTGACCGCGACCCTGTTCGGCGCCCTGGGCGGTATCCTGGTGGTACTGAGCATCGTCACTATGGACAAGCTGCGCATCGACGATCCGGTCGGCGCCATCTCGGTTCACGGCGTGTGCGGTCTGCTGGGTCTCCTGCTGGTGCCGATCACCAACGGTGACTCGACCTTCTTTGGTCAGATCGTGGGCGCGCTCACCATCTTTGTCTGGGTGTTCGTCACCAGCCTGATTGTCTGGGGTATCCTCAAGGCAGTCATCGGCATCCGCGTCACCGAAGAAGAAGAGTACGAAGGTGTGGATCTGTCCGAGTGTGGCATGGAAGCCTATCCGGAGTTCGTCAGCAGCAAGTAATCTGCCGACGGCAAAACGAAAAGGGGCGCTCGAAAGAGCGCCCCTTTTTTTATGTTCCTTCAGGCCTCGCCCGGAACCACCCGATCTTCCAGCGCATCCAACATGAACTGGGGCATCGCGAGCGCGCCGCGGTGAGTTCCGGCGTTGTAATAGCGGGTCACAAACGGGCGCTGCTCGGCGTCTTCCTCGCGGAAATACTGCACCGGCTTGTCTTTACCCGCCATGGTGCAGCTCCACCAGCCGGTCGGATACACCGGCTGCGGAAAAGGCAAGGTCTGCACATGGTCGAAGCCGGCCTTGCGCATATCCTCGTGAATGCCCTTGATGATGGTGTCGGTGTGCAACAGCGGGGATTCGCTCTGCTGCACGATCAGGCCGCCGTCCCGCAGTGCCAGCAGGGCGTCGCGGTAGAAGTCCAGCGCGAACAGACCTTCGGCGGGGCCAACCGGGTCGGTGCTGTCAATGATGATGACATCGATGCTGGCCGGCTCCACGTCGCGCATCCACTGGATGCCGTCGCCAAAGAAGAAATTGGCGCGGGGATCGTCATTGGCGTCACACAGCTCAGGGAAATACTTTTCCGACAAGCGGGTCACCCGCTCGTCAATTTCCACCTGCCACGCTTCTTCAACGCCGGGGTGCTTGAGCACCTCCCGGAGCGTGCCGCAGTCACCGCCACCGACAATCACCACCTTCTTCGGGTCGCGGTGGGTAAACAGTGCTGGATGGGTCATCATTTCATGGTAGAGAAAATTGTCCCGGGTGGTCAGCATCACGCAACCGTCCAGAACCATGAGATTGCCGAAAGTCTCGGTCTCGTAGATTTCCAGTTTCTGGAATTCGCTCTGCTCTTCGTGCAGCTTCCGTTTTGCCTGCAGGGAAAACGCCGTTCCCTGGTCCTGGAATACCTCGGTAAACCAGCCGTCGTTCAATGCTGTCATGGTATGTCTCCCTTTCGTCAAAGCAGATAACGCTCACGCGAGCCAGATCGGTTTTGCCCGTATTGTAGGGGTGCAGGGCCGCCAGCTAAAGCACTATAGCGCACCGCTATCCACGTATTTTCCGTACGGGGTTCTTTTAGCGGCCCCGCGGAATCCATACAATGGCGGCCATACGCCGGCATTCACCCGGCCCGGATTCAGTACAGGAAGCCCACGATGACCCGAACCACCGGGAGCGCCGCCCACAAGGTGTACAACATCGCCCACTGGAGCGATGGCTATATCGATGTGAACGACCAGGGCGAAGTGCTGATCCGGCCTGAGCGGGGCCATAGCAGTGTCAGCGGCGCCATCAATCTGCCGGAGCTGACCCGTTCGCTGACCGCCCGCGGCATCCAGCTGCCGGTGCTGATCCGTTTCACCGATATCCTTCACGATCGGGTCAACACACTCTGCGGTGCATTCAACAAAGTAGCGGGCGAACACGGTTATCAGGGCCGCTACACCGCGGTCTACCCTATCAAGGTCAATCAGCAGCGGCGCGTGGTGGAAGAATTGCTGCGGGCCGAACCGGCCGCCAGCAATCACCAGATCGGCCTTGAGGCCGGCAGCAAGCCGGAGCTGATGGCGGTACTGGCGATGTCACGCCAGGCGGGCTCGGTGATCGTGTGCAATGGCTACAAGGACCGCGAGTACATCCGCCTGGCACTGATTGGCCAGAAGCTGGGACACCGGGTGTTCATCGTGGTGGAAAAACAGTCGGAGCTGCCGCTGATTCTGGATGAAGCCCGCAACCTGGGCATCTCCCCACTCATCGGTGTGCGCGCCAGGCTCGCCACCATCGGCAAGGGCAACTGGCAGAACACCGGCGGCGAGAAGTCCAAATTCGGATTGTCGGCCAGCCAGGTGCTGGACGTGGTCAGCACCCTGCGCGACGCCAACGCACTGGATGCCCTGCAGCTGCTACATTTCCATCTGGGCTCACAGATTGCCAACATCCGCGACATCCAGACCGGTCTGCGGGAGTGCGCACGCTTCTACAGCGAACTGCGCCAACTCGGAGCGCCTGTCGGCACGGTGGATATCGGCGGCGGGCTGGGGGTTGATTACGAGGGCACACGCTCCCGCAGCAGCTGTTCGATGAACTACAGCGTTAATGAATACGCCTACAACGTTATTCACGTGCTGCAATCGGAGTGTGACCGTGCCGGCATCCCCCACCCGGACCTGATCAGCGAATCCGGTCGCGCACTGACCGCGCACCACTCGGTGCTGGTCACCAATGTGATCGACCGCGAAGTGCCCGACCACCGCGAACCGACGCCGCCGGCTGCCGACGCCTGCGCGCCGTTGCTGGACCTGTGGCGGGATCTGCAGAGCCTGCAGGACGAGCAATCACCGCGCTCGCTGGCGGAAATCTATCACGACGTGATGCACGCCATGACCGACGTGCATGCCCAGTTCGCCCATGGCCTGCTGTCGCTGACCGAGAGAGCCAACGCTGAAACCCTGTACACCAACTGCTGCCGCATTCTGCGATCGAGACTGGACAGCAGTAACCGCGCTCACCGGGAAATCATCGACGAACTGAATGAAAAGCTGGCGGAGAAACTGTTCGTCAATTTCTCCCTGTTTCAGTCTCTGCCCGATGTCTGGGGCATCGACCAGATCTTTCCGGTCATGCCCATCAACGGGCTGGACCGCCCCCTGTGCCGGCGGGCGGTGATTCAGGACATCACCTGCGATTCCGACGGCCGCATCGACCGTTATGTGGACGGTCAGAGCATCGAGACCACCCTGCCGCTGCCAGAGGAAAAAACCGGTAATCCGCTGCTGATGGGATTTTTCATGACTGGGGCCTACCAGGAAATTCTCGGCGACATGCACAATCTGTTCGGGGACACCCACTCGGTGGACGTACACCGCACCGAAACCGGTCACTATACGGTCAGCGATGCCATCCACGGCGATACCGTGGCCAAGGTGTTGCGCTACGTGAACTTCGAGCCGGCGGCGCTGTTGCAGTCCTATCAGCGCTAGTTCGAGGCCAGCACACTCACGCCCGAGGAGCAGGAGCAACTGCTGGGCGAACTCAGAAACGGCCTCGAGGGCTACACCTACCTTGAAGAGTAACGCCCGCGCCGGCTGCTGCGGCCGTCAGCGCTGAGGAAGGTGCTGCGCCCGCCATACGGTGGGCGACACACCTTCCCACTTGCGAAACGCACGGCCAAAATTCGAAGGGTCGCTGTAACCCAGGCTGTCGGCAATCTCGTCAATACTGAGCCGCCCGCGGCGCAACAGTTCCAACGCCCGTTCATGGCGAACCTGGTCCAGCAGCACCTGATAGCGGGCGCCTTCACTGCCCAGTTGCCGACGCAGGGTGCGCGGCGACACATTCATTTGATCGGCGATCGCCTCCAGCCCCGGCAGACCACCACCCCGTACTGCCTCCAGTAACCGCCGCACCCTGGAGGTCGCCGAGGTGGCGGCGTCAATGGACCGCAACTCCTCCTCACACTGGGCTTCCGCGACACGCCGGGTGACCGGATTCGACAACGAGATCGGCAACTCCAGAAACGATTTGCGAAAACGCAGCTGATTGACTCCACACGAGAAATCGACACGATCACCGAAAATGGCCCGGTAAACCTGAGTGTGTTCCGGCTCCGGATAATCCAGCCGACACACGCCGGTTTCGATCAGCCGCGCGCCAAACAGCAACTGATTAACATCCATCAGTGACGCCATCACCACCTCGATGTTGAAGCGGTACAGGTCCTCAACGTCGTGGGCCAGGCTCAACTGGACCACGGCATCCTCGCCGTCAACGAAAAAATCCAGCTCCATGTAGACGAAACGGATGCGGAAGTACTTGATCAGCACCGACAGTGCCTGGTGCAACGTATCGCAGCTGATGGCCGCCTGGGACAGCGAACCATGGGTGGTGAACTTGAGGCGACGGCCAAACTCCAGACCCAGTGCGGAATTACCGCTGCGCCTTAGGGCCTCACGGCACAGCAACGTAAACTGGTCAACCGTGATCAGATTGTCGGGATGGCTGAGCATGGACGGGCGAATACCCGCCGACGTCATCAGTGGACCCCGCGGAACATCGTGTTCGCCGGCCAGCTGGCACAGAATGTCAGCGTAATGGGCGCGAATGACCGGCAGAGAGCCGGGGGCTCCGGGAGCGTTCATGACGGAGATGATCTCTGGTTATTATTAATGCCTGAATCAGTGACTTTGCAGGCCAGTATACTCCGCAAAGCGCCATCGGCGCTAACGGGAGCCATCACTTGGTCAAAAGCAGGTTGATAATGCCGGAACGTGCAGTCTGACGTCGATCAGCGGCCAAATTTGGGCGCGTTTTGATCAACTTCTGGTCGTCAGGCAATAGCGGGTTGCCCCGGGCTGGTTTTCCGGGTGGCTTTAAGGTAGCGGCTGTTGTCGGACTTGCTTAACCGGAGGCGGCAAGGCTTCCATAGAGGTCGCGGTAAACGGCAAAGCCCGGACAGTGCCGACCAAAGCGCAGAATCCACTGCCGGCCGCTGTGCACCAGGCGGCAGGCCATGGTCATCAGTTCCTGCATCACCGTTCTCAGGCGGCGGCGCTTGGCCGGATGGCGCACTGGCGCATCTGGGGCGGTCAGTCTCAGGCCCATCCAGCGCAGCACGTTGTAACCCATGGTGGCGAAGGCCATGACCAGGTTGTTGGTGTCGAACTTGCCGGAGGGCAGGCGCTCCAGGTCCAGGTCGGTCTTGAACTCGCTGTGAAATTGTTCACTGGTGGCATGGTCGCTGTACAGCGCCATGATGTGTTGCTCACTGGCCACGTCAGCGGGCAAGGAGGTAATCCAGCCTTCGATGCTAACTTCTGGCTCCAGGTACAGCTGACCGGAGGCATCGCTGGTGCGAACGGTGACCTTGACGATGCGACGCAGGCCGGGTTCATCGGGAAGGTCTTCTGACAGAACCGCTTCCATCTTGCCGTCGCGGTCCAGCGACCAGACTTCCTTGGCCTGGGCCTTGTTTGCCCAAGCCAAGGGATCCTGCTTGCGAGGGTTCCACTTGATCAGGAAGTCGATCTGGTCCTGCTCGCGCAGGAAGTCGCGATTGTCACGGGCATCGTGTGCACTGTCCAGACGCAGCAGGATGGGCTTGTCCGTCAGTGACCGGGCCCGGGCAAAACCCGTTTGAGGGTATCCAGAAAACCGTTATTGGCGTGCTGGCTGCCAGGGCGTAGCTCGCAACCCAGGCACCAGCCTTCCTGGCCCAGATACGCGGCAATGGGTGCATAGCCGTCGTAACCCTTGTAGGTGTAGCTGACACCCTCTTTATGGGTCTGGCTGTTGTCCATGGGAAAGACATCCATATCCAGGGCAACATGGCCCATCGCCAGTGGTGACACCGGCGCTTCGACGGACTGAAGAAATTCAACGCTGGCATCCTCCAGCAATGGCGTCAGGGCTTGGGCATCTTCATCAAATCGCTGGCGCAAACGGGCTGAAGATGGCGACTGCTTGATGCCCATCGCCGATTTGAAGAACGGATCTGTTCGTACCGGCTCGGCCGCCTCGAAATCGCTCTTGCCCAGCGTGATCAGGCCCAGGTAGGTGCGGATCAGCTCAATGTTTGGAATACCGTGCCGCTTGACGACTGTGCGAGCGGTTTTGATCAGCGACGTGTGCCGGTTCAGGCAGTGGCCCACCAGGGCCAGTCCGCCGTGGGGTGTATAGACTTCGGTTCGGGATTGCTGGAGAGTGAAAGTACGCATGAGCTAAATGCACTGACTGGGTGAATGGATGTCAGGTGCTATTATATCGCCCAAGGCTTTGTTATTGCAGGCTTTGGATACAGTTTCAGCCGGTTGAACTCACGGATTCAGGTAATGCTTGAGACTAGTCCGGCTGATTGCCGT
>UEXL01000080.1_pt1 | contig 16522 bp, 23 predicted proteins | sample 1796671 | NCBI WGS metagenome assembly UEXL01 (sample SAMEA4772471, study PRJEB27181) | metagenome | reverse complement strand
AATGCAGAGTTAAGCCTTCTGTACGCTTCGTTGATAGAGGCGTATATCTTTATGAAAGGTGAGCAGGACGTTATGGCAATGTATGACAAGCGATATCAAGAATCGTTGGTTGGCTTGAAGTTGTTGGGTGAGGCAAAAGAAACAACGCAAAACTATCGTGTTGGTCGAGTTATTAGGCAGAAGCAATGAACAACATGTCTTTTGGAGAGTTTAAGGTTGACGTTCAAACCACAAAAATCGTGGTGCAACTCCTGAAGAGGTGGCGCACCGTTGCGTAGGTAAGATCGTTGCTTTCTCAGAAGACGCGCACCCTACGCTACGAGATCAAGCTATTGCCTATCGTGATAGCATTGAGAAGCTGTTGGTCATCTATATGAAACAGGCTATCCAAAGTGACCGTACTACGGTATATAATGCAATTAAAGAAGCGGGTCATCCTACGTTGGCTGAATATATAAGGAAAATGTAAATGGCATTCTCAGGAAACTTTTTGTGTACCTCGTTTAAAAAAGAACTGATGACGGCTACACACAATTTCACCGCAGCAAGTGACCAATTTAAAATTGCTTTGTATGATAATAGCGCCAGTTTCACTGCCGCAACAACTGCGTACACCTCTAGTAACGAGATTAGCGGCACAAACTACACGGCGAAGGTCAGTTTTTAACAAGCGTAACGCCCACTACCAGCAGCACAACGGCTCTGACAGACTTTTCTGACGAGGTGTTTTCCAACGTAACAATCTCTTCTGTACGAGGGGCCTTGATTTATAATGAGGCTGCAAGTGGTGATCCGTCTGTTTGTGTTTTGGATTTTGGTGCGGATAAGGGCGCAAGCTCTGGTGACTTTATTATTTTTCCTACTGCTGACGCAAGTAACGCAATTATACGGATAGCATAACATGGCAATATCGTTAGGAAACCGTGCAAAAATGTCCACCAGTACCACGGGTACTGGAACGATTAGCTTGGGCAGTGCGTTTCTGGCTACCAATCCTTTGAAATGCTGGAATCACCAACGGTCAGACGGTGCGTTATGCCATAGAAGATGGGACTGCTTTTGAAATAGGCAGCGGTACTTATACCTCTAGTGGCACTACGCTTACGCGGTCTGTTACGGAAAGCTCTAACTCTGACAGTGCTATTACGCTTGGCAACGCAGAGGTGTTTACAGCGACTGTTGCGGATTTGTATATTAACGATGGTGCGTCAACTTTGACAACCACGGGCGTTATTACGGGTGGCACCGTAGAGGCAACCAGCGATACGGCTGCGGGTGACAATGCCGCTATGGGCTTTACCAGCGCAGAGGGTTTAATTCTGACGGGTCAGGGAAGCACAAACGATGTAACTATAAAGAATGACGCAGACGCAGATGTTCTTGAAATACCCACTGGAACCACGAATGTTACAGTAGCAGGTAACTTGGGCGTTGGCGGTACTGTTACGGCTACAGGAACTAGTGTCTTTGCTACCTTGGATATTAGTGGAGACGTTGATGTTGATGGCACATTAGAATCTGACGCTATAACATTAAACGGCACCGCAGTAACAGCCACTGCTACTTTAGACACGGGCATTTCAAACAACAACGTGCCTAAGTTTACTAGCGGTGTTGCTGATAATGACTTCTTGCGAGTGGATGGCACGGCTATTGAGGGTAGGTCAGCTTCAGAAGTGTTGTCTGACATAGGGGCAGCACCTGCGGCTGGCAGTTCAAACATTGTCACAACGGGCGCATTAAACTCAGGTAGTATTACTAGTGGTTTTGGTACTATTGATACTGGCTCTAGTGCCATTACGACTACGGGCGTTATTACTGGTGGTACGTTAGAAGCTACTACAGACACTGCGGCTGGCGATAATGCTGCTATTGGTTACACTGCAGCAGAAGGATTAATCCTTACAGGTCAGGGTAGCACCTCAGACATTACATTTAAAAACGATGCAGATGCCACAGTGTTTAGTATACCTACAGGCACTGATGATATTTTGTTTCCTGACAGTGCTAAAATATTGATGGTAGCAAGCTCAGATTTACAGATTTATCACGATGGGTCAAATTCTATTATAGCTGACTTTGGAACAGTCATACTGGATATTAAAAGCGATGGTGCAGCTATACAGTTTTCTTCAAACACTGGTGAATTGTATGCTTATTTTGCAAATAATGGCGCAGCACAACTTTTTCATGATAATGTCAAAAAGATTGAAACAACATCCACAGGTATTAATGTGACAGGCAAGGCCACATTGACCAGTGGAGAACTTACTTTTTCTGGTTCTATTTCAGACCCTAATGGTGCGGCTTATATTTGGCGACCAGCAGATAACGCATTGGCATTTGGTACGGCTAACGAAGAACGTATGCGCATCGACTCTGCAGGCAACATCATAATCGCATCCACAGGCGGCACACTACAGACAGCTACAGCAGGTACATCCAACTTTCGTGCAGGGGTAAACGCAGGTAACTCAATACAGTCTGGTGGTAATTACAACGTGGTCGTGGGCGATGAGGCTGGTACTGCGATTACTACTGGTGACAGTGGTACATTGGTAGGGTTTTCTGCAGGAGCAGCTTTGACCACGGGTTTTGGTAACACTGCCATTGGTTTTAATGCCTTAAAAACAGAGGATGCTCATGGGTCTAATGTTGCTATAGGTTATAAAGCACTGGAAGATTTAAACGCAGGTACAGAAGCCTTTAACATAGCAATAGGCTATGAATCTGGTCAAAATATAACAACAGGCGTTTCAAATACCATCGTGGGTACAAACGCTGGTGATGCATTAACTGATGCTGATTATAATGTAGCAATAGGTTCTAATGCTTTATCTTCAGATACGTTAGGTAGCAGGTCCGTTGCTATTGGTAATGCTGCACTTTTTTATCAAAACCTTACCACAGCTACAAATACTTTTAACATAGCAATTGGAGATAGGGCGGGGAATAACGTCACAACAGGCATCCAAAATACTCTAATCGGTGGTCTTGCCGGTGCTGCTCTTACTGATGCAGATAGAAATACAGCAGTTGGTTATCAAGCCTTAACAAGTGATACACAAGGGTCTAAATCTACTGCTCTAGGTTACAATGCTTTATCTGTACAAAACTTTACGACTGCTACAGATAGTTACAATGTAGCGGTTGGATTTGAAGCAGGAGAAAACGTAACAACAGGTGTAGCAAACACCCTTATGGGTGGATTAACCGGTGATGCTCTTACGACAGGTGGGTACAACGTAGCTGTTGGTCAAAACGCTTTAAGTGCAGATACTTTAGGAAGTCTTACTACAGCTATTGGTCAGGGTGCTTTAGCTAACCAAAACTTTACTACTGCTACACACACTTTTAATACGGCTGTGGGTTACGATGCAGGATCAGCAGTCACAACAGGTTCACAAAATACCTTTGTAGGTGGACTTGCTGGTCAAGATGTTACTACGGCAACTGAAAATACTTTTATTGGGCAACGGGCAGGAGAGAATTATACAACAGGTGATATTAACACGGCTGTTGGTAGTTATGCCTTAAATGCTATAGGTGGCACGAGTACTGGCACAGTTAATGCTGCTTTTGGCAAAAATGCTTTGCTTAATAATACAAGCGGCTCACAGAACACTGCTCTTGGCACATACACATTATCCGCAAACACCACCGCAAGTTACAACACAGCAGTAGGCTATGGAGCAGGAATAGCAGTCACAACAGGTACACAAAATACCTTTGTGGGTGGACTATCTGGTGATGGTACTGATGATGGTCTTAGAATCACAGCCGTTGGTTATTTAGCAATAAGTGCTAACGCTGATAATGATAATACTGCTATAGGAGTAGAGGCATTAAGCGTTACAACAGCGGCTAATAGTACAGCAGTAGGTCAAAGGCAGGTTCTGCACTTACAAGCGGTTCTAACTGTTTATTTTAGGTAAAACGCAGGACTAACAGGAAACCCGGTAATTTTACCACAAAGTAATGCACTTGTTATAGGTAATGTAAGTACTTCAGCAGCACATGTCCAAGTAGATTGGACAGTAGCATCTGACCAACGTGATAAGACAGACTTTACTGCATTAGACTTGGGCTTAGATTTTGTTAAGGCACTAGCTCCTGTAACATACAAGTGGGATAAACGTGCTAAATATGGCGATATTACAGCAGATGATTATGATCTTGCTGCACAGACACCAGACGGTACTCACAAAGAAGATTGGTTAGACATAGGTTTTAAAGCACAAGAAGTTCAAGCACTTGAGGAAGCAGCAGGGTATACAACTGCCTCTAAGAAAAACCTTACTGTATCTACATCAGATGATGGCAAGCAGATGGGTCTACAGTACAGCAAGTTTGTACCAATCCTAGTTAAAGCAATACAAGAACAGAACGCATTAATTGAAGCACTCACTGCAAGAGTAGCCACACTAGAAGGGTAAACATGGAACTAATACCAAGACACTTTCCAAATGTAGGCGTAGTTGAGGCCCAGCTACCAGAGGACGTTGTTGCAAATATTTGGACAGTTATCAACGAAGCACGGGACAAGCCAGAGGATATGAAACCGGAGTTGGCGGGTAACATTAGTTCTTCTATCAGGTTGGACTCTAGCTCTCCGTTGCTTGAAGAGTTTGTCACTAAAACAATACCGTCTTTCATGGACAGTCACATGCAAAACTATGGCGCTCCTTGGAGGGCTGTGATGAAAGAAGGACAAGGGTTTAGTTTAGAAAGCCTATGGGTAAACTTTCAGAAGCAGCATGAGTTTAACCCACCGCATGACCACAGTGGTGTGTACAGCTTTGTAATTTGGATGCAGATACCAACATCCTATGCAGAGCAAAAGAAACTACCTATTTGTGCTGAATCAAATGCAGATAATCACATCAGCAACTTTGCATTTAGCTACACAAATACATTGGGCAGGGTATCAACCTTTGCTTACAATATGGAGAAAGAAGCAGAAGGATATATGGTTATGTTTCCCTCACAAATGCTTCATCAGGTATTTCCATTTTACGACAACGATGGGGAACGTATATCCATCTCAGGCAACATTAATATAGGAGAACTACAATGAGCCGTACAGCAGATGAAATCACACAAGCACATGCAGCTTGTTTAGGCGGGGCAAGCACAATTAATAGTGTTATTGCTACTCACGCTAAAGGCGATAGTGCAACAAATGAAGACTTTGGGCATGACCTAACGCATGATGAAAAGAAAGCCCGTGTGTCTCGTAGTGTAGGCTATCTAAAGCACCAGAAAGACACATACAGTGATTGGGGCAGTAAGAGCTTCACGGCAATCGACGCGGCTATTACAGCAGCGGACAGCTTTACAGGATAAGTTGTTGATATCAATAGTGACAACGGAGCTTATTTAAATGCTTGGTTTCTCCCCACTAGCAGACAATTCCATAGCGGGTTTTGGCAACGCTCCAAGTGATGTTACTGTTACAGGAGTTGCTGGCACTGGTGCCATTGGAACTGTAACATTAACGTGTTTCTCCAATATATCTGTTACAGGTGTAGCCGCCACAAGCGCGGTTGGTTCTGTTACGATTGATGCAAAAGCTAATGTGTCCGTAACGGGTGTAGCCGCCACGGGCGGAATTGGCTCTGTAAACGTCTGGGGTCTAATAATTCCTTCTCAAACTTCAAACTTCTCTGCTATAACTCCTTCGCAAACTCCAAGCTGGGAGGAGATCGCTGCATAGTTGCTTAGAAGCAGAAACATGAGTATAGTCTATTTAAATTTATAGCTGAGGTCACATCATGGCTACATACACTGCAGCAAACGCGCTCAAGAAAATATCAACGGGCGATGAGTCGGGTACATGGGGCGACAGCACCAACAACAACTTTGATATTATAGACCGCGCTTCGAACGGGTTTGTTTCTATTGCTTTGTCCAGCACTTCTTACACGCTGTCGTTGTCCACTACGGCGGTTCTGTCTGATGGTCATTACAAGGCTATAAAGTTTACAGGAACTCCGGGTGGGACTTGCACTGTCACGTTGCAGCAAAACGACAAAGCCAGAATCTATATGATTCTAAACAGCACCAATCAATCTTTGTCCATTACGCAAGGATCAGGGGCCAACGTCACTATCGCGGCAGATAAGTCTGCAATTATTTTAGCTGATGGGGCTGGTTCAGGGGCAGCGGTCACTGACTTTACTAGTGTTCTTGGTGGCATTACGGAACTAGATGTTACTGCGGGTACGGTTAGTGCCAGCAAAGCGGTTGTTGTTGACAGCAACAAGGACATTACAGGCTTTAGAAATGTTACTCTTACGGGAGAGTTGGACGCAGCTACATTAGATATTAGTGGTAACGCGGATATCGATGGAACGTTAGAGACAGACGCTTTTTCTATAGCTGGTACTACTGTCTCTGCGACAGCGGCAGAGTTGAACTACAATGACACGGGCGCTGCGGTTGGCACGGTTGTCGCCAGTAAGACGGTTACGGCTGATGCCAACAAGGATGTGGCAAGCCTGCGTAACCTGACGCTTACAGGTGAGTTAGACGCGGCAACGTTAGATATATCGGGTAACGCGGACATCGATGGCACGTTAGAAGCAGACGTTTTAACCGTTGATGGCGCTGCGGCTAAAGTTGCGGGTCTGGAAACTATTTACGTTCCAGCGGGGGCTATGCATCCTAATACCACAGATGGTTGCGCTGGTTTGGCTCAAGTGGAGTTGTCAAATGGCCCTGAACTTAGGGTGTTGGACTTTGATGCAAGTTCTGATGAAAACGCGCAGTTTACCGTTTGTTTTCCTAAGTCATGGAACGAAGGAACCATTACGTTTCAAGCGTTTTGGACAGTTACGGGAACAGATACAGGAACGGTGGCTTGGGGTTTGTCTGGTGTAAGTGTAGCTGACGATGCTTCTATAAACTCTTCTTTTGGAACTAACGTGGTAGCTACGGCTAAAGCATTTAGCGGCACATCTAACGACATGACTGTTTCTGCGGTAAGCGGAGCGGTTACTGTAGCTAGTGCTGCGGTAGATACACAGACATACTTTCAGATTATGCGAGACGTATCGGCTGATTCACAGACAGGAGATGCTAGGCTTTTAGGGATAAAACTGTTCTTTACAACAGATGCAAAGAATGATGCCTGATGACTTCTTTTGGATATAACGTATTAGGGTTTGGTCTTGGCGGCTCGTCAATAGTTACGTTGCCAACGGACACTCTGATAAACAGCCTTAGTAATAGAAGTAACGTTACGACTTCTAGCTTTATATCTCAAGGTGGCACGTTAATAATACCTGCTGACTTCTGGCTATGGGCTAGTAGTACAAGTGCGGTGGCGTTAATTGTAGACACACAAAACGCCACAATAAAAAACTCAGGGTATATTGTGGGTAAAGGCGGTGGTGGTCCGGGTGGAAACGCTATTAGTATAACCGCTTCAGGGGTTACAATTATCAACAACTCTGATGCCTTTATAGCTGGCGGCGGGGGTTCTGGAGCGCAAGGTAGAAACGGAGATGTGGGTGGCGGCGCGGGTGGTGGTTTAGGGCCTGTAACACCAAGATTAGGCCAGAGCGGGTTGAGCGGAACCAGTGGGAGCGGTGGCGGTGCGGGTGGTGGCGCTGCAGCGGTATCTTTCGCAGGGGGTCTTACTGGTGGACAGGGTGGTTATATACTCCCCGGAACAGGAGGCACTGCTGGTAACAGCTTTTCAGGCGCTGGCGGTTCAGGAGGTGGTGCAGGAGGTAACGGCACACACTACGGCGATGACGGTGGTGGACCCCTTAATGGGTCAGGCGGTGGCGGCGGTTGGGGCGCGGCGGGTGGCGGCAACGGCTTATCAGGCTCCGTTGGCAATGCTGGTGGCAAGGGAATTGAATCTAACAGCAATAGTTTTACACTGACGAACAACGGTACTATTTTCGGCGCACAATCGTGAGGATGCCATGCCACTAGCAAACTTAAAATTTAAGCCCGGAATTAACAAAGAAACTACTCCGTATTCTGAACAAAACGGTTGGGTAGATTGTGACAAAGTACGGTTTCGGTTTGGGTATCCTGAGAAGTTAAACGGCTGGGAAAAGAACTCCAACAAAGCTTTCTTAGGGTTATGCCGTGGGATGCACGAATTTGTAGCCTTGAACGGAGAAAAGTTTTTAGGGCTTGGGACAGAATTAAAGTTTTACATAAAGCAGGGAACGGACTTTAAAGACGTTACACCCATACGCCAAACAACCTCAGCAGGAGATGTTACGTTTTCTGCAACCAACGGGTCTTCTGTAATTACAGTAACGGACACAAGCCACGGCTGTGTAGCTACCGACTTTGTTACGTTTTCCGGAGCAGCCACACTGGGGGGAACCATAACGGCTAATGTTCTCAACCAAGAATATCAGGTTACTGAGGTTGTGGATGGTAACACGTATAAAATATCGGCAAGAACAGTAAGCACGATTGAAAGTATCACGGTATCTGGGGGGTTAGATGCTACCGCTGTAGCGGCTAACGCTAGTGACACAGGCAACGGCGGAGTAGCGTTGTTGGAACTTACCAAATTGGAACCGCGTTAAATAGTTCTGTGTTTGGCACTGGTTGGGGTGCGGGTGTTTGGGGCGGAACAACGGCAGGGGCGCTTACCACTACTTTAAATGAGGGTGGTACGCTCTCGGACAGTGACGCAACTATTACAGTAACCAGTTCCACGGGCATTGTAGCTACCGATATTATTATGATAGACACAGAACTTATTCTGGTGGGTGGTATAAGCTCTAACAATTTAACTGGTTGTACCAGAGGTCATAAAGGCACTACTGCCACGACACATGTGAACGGTTCTGCCGTGAGACTTGCTTCTGGTAATGCGGCTACAGCAGATGACTTTTCTGGCTGGGGTTTAGCCTTGGTCTCAGGGACAATTACGCCGTCTGCAAACCTTCGTATCTGGACACAAGACAACTTTGGGGAAGACTTGCTGTTAAACGAAAGAAACGGCAGGATTTATTATTGGGATAGAAGCAATAGCACAAGCACACGGGCCAAGTTTCTAACGGATAGTTCCTTGAGTCTTGGCACACGCACCTCGGTTCCTTTAATAGCCACGCAGGTTCTTTTGTCCGACCGAGACAGACATGTAATTGCGTTTGGTGCGGATGGCCTTGGCGCTACCTCCTCGGCAACAGACGGTAGTGGGGTTCAAGACCCGTTGTCGATACGGTTTAGTAGTCAGGAAAACCCTGTTGATTGGTATCCTACTTCGACTAATACAGCGGGTGACTTGCGTATAAGCTCTGGCTCCAAGATTATTCAAGCCGTCGAAACACGGCAACAGATACTGGTGTTTACAGACGTTTCTATTCACGCAATGCAGTTTCTTGGGCCGCCGTTCACGTTTGGTATAAATTTAATTTCTGAAAACATTACTATTTCTAGTCCAAAGCTGCAGTTGCGGTGGACGATGCGGTGTTTTGGATGGGTTCGGCAGAGTTTTATGCGTTCACGGGTGCGGTTCAAAGAATACCTTGCACTGTTAGGGACTATGTATTTAATGATATTAACACGTCTCAATCTGACAAGATTGTTGCGGGGCCAATGTGTCCTTCTCAGAAGTGTGGTGGTTTTATCCGTCTGCGGACTCAAATGAAAATGACAGGTATGTAGTTTACAACTACCTTGAGAAGCTTTGGTTTATAGGAAACTTAGCTAGAACGGCGTGGTTGGATCGTGGCATTTCTTCGTTGCCATTAGCCGCAGGAACTACAAACTTCTTGTTTAATCAAGAGGTGGGCGCACAAGATGACGGTTCGGCTATGACCTCGTTTATTGAATCGGGGGACATGTCTATTACAGAAGGTAATCAGTTCTCCTTTATCAACAGAGTAATACCGGACATTAACTTTAGAGAAACGGTTGATACATCTTCGTTGGATTTTATCTTGGAGACCAAGAGTTTTCCGGGGCAGACAGATCAAAACTCCTCAACAAACACTGTGTCAAAACATCTAGTACACCTGTAGATCAATACACGAACCAGTACTTTACGCGGTTAAGGGGCCGCAGCTTTACACTTAAGCTACAATCAACAGATGCAAACGTCCTTTGGAGATTGGGTGTGCCTCGTGTAGATATTAGACCAGACGGGAAACGATAATGGCTACCAACACTCCTGTACCGTTCTTTCCAATACCGCCTCAAGAATACAAACAAGAGTATTTGAACGAGGTGATTCGATCTTTCTCTGTGTTTTTGAATCAGTTCAACAACACTCAACAAGTGGCAGACGATGACACGACTGCCCTAAGCTGGTTTATGGGCTGATGGCTAACGCATATGTAAACGCAAAGGTTGATCTCACGACAACGGACGTGACCACACTTTATACGTGTGGGCAGTTTACCACTGCGATTGTAAAATCTATTCTTGTATCTGAGGACAGCAACAACGCGGACACTTTGACGTTAACGTTGACTAGCGGAGCAAGCGTTTTTAGTTTATACAAGGACAAGGCTGTTGGGGCCAAGGGTACAGTTGAGTTATTAACGGCCCCGCTTGTAGTTCAGGCAGATGAAATCTTAAAAGTCACGGCAGGGACAGCAAACAGGTTGCATGTTGTAGCTAGTATTTTGGAGATTACCTGATAATGTGCGGTCAATTCATAGTGGTGGTTTGGTATGGGCATTAACATTGGTGGCATTCTAGGCGGCATTGCTGGGCTGATGGTCCCCGGATCAACCTTCTTGGCTCCTGCTATTGGTGCAGGGTTAGGCACGTTAGCTGGTGGCGGAAGCTCTAAGAACGCTATTAAGTACGCGCTCCTTGGTGCTGGTGTTGGAGGACTTACGGTCTTGGTGGACTCTTCAAAACACAGCACTAGGTGGAAAAGCAGTAGGCCCAGGCTCTTTGGAAAGCACTTGGCTGCACAAGGACAAGCCAGTGACACAGCGAAGAAGGGCTTGCTTTCAAACCCCTTCGTTCAAGCGTTCGGACTGTCGGCGTTGGCTGGCAAACCAGAGCAGCCTACTACTTACACAGGCACAGGAAATTCTGAGGGATACGATGGATCAAGCATCGACAGGTCTGCGTTTTTAGACAACCTCTATGCAAGTCGGTTCGATGGCACGAGGTTTAACACCGCTGCAGAACGGGACGAGTACGACAGGAATATGGAAGATCGTGTAGGTATTGACCCTACACTATACGCGGCAAGAGGTGGTCAAATTGAAGGAATCGGCGGTCTAATCGAAGGCCCCGGAACAGGGACCAGTGATGATATCCCTGCAATGATCTATCAGGATGGCAAGCCCGTTCAGGAAGCAATGCTTTCAAACGGAGAGGTTGTTCTGTCTCTAAAGGACTTGAGAAACATAGGTGGCGGAGATGCTGAGATGGCAGGCAAGATGATCGGGGATGCGCCCAACGGCACCCGAGGAGCCGTAGCCGCCAAGTTATTTAAGAACATGCAGGAATTTAAAAATGGTTGAAACTGTAACACAGATTAGCAGGACCGAGATTCCTGACTACCTTCGCAAGTATCAAGAGGAGATACTTACTCGGGCGCAGGCTTTAGGCAAGGACGCTGGGTTTGTTTTGCCAGAGTATAATGTTGCAAGTCGAAGTCCTTTTCAGCAAAAGGCATCGGACCTTACGGCTTCCGGTTTAGGCGCGTATGCTCCCATGCTGCAGGCGGGAGCCGATACATTAGGCGCTGGCATCGGCACGATATACGGGGGTTCAGGCGCTCTTGGTCAAACTAACCAAGCAATCAGCGGTGTTCAGGGCGCGATTGGTCAGGGGTACTCGGACCTTGCAGGAACGGGCGCACAGTTTGATCCAAGCGGCATTGCACAATTTATGGACCCATATGAGGACGCGGCTGTTCAGCAAGCCATGACGGACATTCGCCGTCAGGGTGAGCAGCAACGTGCTGGCATTGATGCTCAGGCTACTGCGGCTGGAGCTATGGGCGGGTCACGACAGGCTGTCCGTCAGGGTCAGTTGGACGAGAGTATTCTAAACCAGCAAGGCCGCACTGCGGCTGGCATGCGACAGGCAGGTTACGAGAGTGCTGCAAGACGTGCGCAAGGGGCGTATGAACAGGCTATGGGCCGTCAACAACGCGCAGCTTTGGGTGGCGCACAGATGGGTATACAGGGCGGTCAGACGGCGGGGCAGTTGGGTCTTGGCATGGCTGGTCAATACGGTTCCTTGGGCCGTGGTCTTGGGTCCTTGGGCATGCAACAAGCGCAGCTTGGCGAGGCGGCTCAGGGCCTTGGGTTTAAAGACATCAACATGCTTAGTACGATGGGCGGTCAAGAGCAGACGCAGCAACAAGCCATTCTGGATGCGCAGCGCCAGAACCAGTACCAGAATATCATGGCTCCGTATCAGCAACTTGGGTTCTACTCGGACATTTATCAGGGCATGCCCACGGCGCAGCAGACATTCTCGCAGCAACAGCAACCAAGCCCAAGTGCAATCTCTCAAATCGGTGGCCTTGGCTTAGGTCTGTACGGCTTGCAACAGTCAGGCATGTTTGGAGCTTCGTCATGAACGTATTAAACCGGAACATGTTCAGGAACCGCGACTCTCGAAACAGGCTGGCGCAGATGGGCGGTATTCTTAGCTCGTCACCGGAGCTACAGGAAACAGCCATGACGTTTGCCAGCGGCGGCGGGGCTGATTTACCGGACTACATTATTAATGTTCCGGGTCTTACGGCTGAAGGTGAGTATCTGCGGATTAGTTCTGCCACTCTTGAGAAGCTAAACAACGCTGTGCCTGAGATCATGGCTAACGCTCGTATGGTTTCTCCTGTTGAGATGGTTATTTCTGAGGGCTTTAGCAGTCTTGTAGCTAACGCACGACCCGGAGATGCGTTGGTTGGAACTCGGGTTAATAGACTTCGGGAGCAACTCGCAGCATCTGATCCCTCTCGTGTGCCTATTCCTCCTGAGACAGCGCAGATTAGTTCCGCTGCAGATGAGTTTGCATTATCCAACGCTGCAAATGCCGCTAGAGATAATAGGCTAGCTCGTTCTATCGCGGCGGCGAGTAACGAAGACTTGACCAGCCCAGCGCAGTTACGTGCTGATCCTCCTCAAGCAAAAGAAATGTCTGGAGACCCTTACGCTGGAGATATTTTTTCTGATGACCGCATTAGGGTTAGACCTCGTGAAAATGTTGGCGGTGGTATAGAAGCGCAGGATGCAGCTAACTTTGAAAAAGAAAAGATTAGTGCTGCTTTAATTGAAAGCCTAGCGCCTAACAATGCACAGGGACAACCCGGAGGTATTCTTGGTGCAAAGTATCCTGAGTCCGACATGCCCTTAACAATGTTAAACACTCAAAGGGCCATAGAGTCTCTTGTTAAGGGTACTCCATACAGCGGTGAGTTGTCTCCGTCACAGACAGCACGTAATCAAGAAACGCTTAGGAACACGTTAAGACGGGAAGAGATTGCGCAGCAACGGGCTGACATAGCCGAGGCTGGGATAATTGCACAAGACGCAGCGGACACACGCGAGGCGTTTAGTGTTCCGCTTGAGTCAGGCATAGCGAAGGCTGTTGTTCCGGAAAGTGTGTTGAGTAGTGAACAAAACGCTGTCCTTAACGCCATTGATGAGTTTAGCCTTCCATCCAGTACTAAGCAGGTGGAGCCTAAAAGTTGAGGCTGTTGTCCCGGAGATGTGTTGGATAGTGGAACGGCAACGCTTGATGAGATTAACTCCTGCTGAGAATTTAGTCTTCCGGTCCGTTGCCCGAAGCATTTGGTGCCTGAAAGGGAAACAGGGCCGCTGATGCTGCGAACGCTATTGCTGTAGTGAACAGCTTGCTGCTCTTAACGCCATTGATGAGTTTAGTTTCCCGTCCAGTACTAAGCAGGTGGTTAAATCTCCTGCTGAAGAATTGATTAATGTTTCCGGTCCGTTGCCCGAAGCATTTACTGGGACTGAAACGGAAAACAGGGCCGCTGATGCTGCGAACGCTATTGCTGCATTAACTAACACGGCAGAGCCTGATGATCTAGATTACTCCGGTCAAGTTGAGTCTGGAACATCCAAAGAAGGTTCAACTCGTCCTCCAAGCTTTCGGACCAATGCCGATGGCGTATTCATCACTGATGATACGCAAGACTCGGCTGTTGAAACAACGGAGCAGCGTCAATCTTACCTCAAGAAATTCCTAAAAAAGTATCTGATGCTCCCGGTAAGGGTAGCGACAATGAGCAGGCCGGAACCTTTGAAACGATTGAAAGGTTTGAGTCAGACGCGACTATGGATTTGTTGAAACAGCTTGATGAAGACACGCGATCAAGACTTGGCACTGAGTTAGAACCGGGTGTAGCTCCTCCAAAAGGGACCTCTGAAATTACACCAGCGGTTGTGGAAAAATTACAAAGGGGACCACATTGATGATGCAGGCGATGATGCAGGAGTGGGCCGTAGCTGGTGACGGCGGCATTGCAGACTTAACCAAGGGTTATGTGAAAGTTCTCAAGAGCCTGCTTGGAGAGACGAGGACAAGGCTGCGCGTAAGGGCGAGTTGTTCATGCTTATGGGTGCGGCGTTGATGTCGGGCAAGTCTTCGAATGCCCTGACCAATATCGGTGGTGCCTTGCAGATCGGTGCTAAGGCCGCGATCCAAGACCGCGTTACCCGCAAGAAACGTGATGACACCATCGGTCTCAAAGGCTTTGAGATGGCTGCAGACCGCATCGCGAAACGTGAAGCTACAGCAGATAAAATAGCCGCTGAAAACAGGGCCTTTACAAAGACAAACTTCTGCTTGTTTAATTGACGCAGATTAGGCGCAAAAATTTAGCCGAATTTAATTCGGAACTTGGCAAGACCTATATAAAGTCAGGGCCATATAAATCTTTACTGTCTGAGTACAAACAAGCTAGAGAAACGTTTGATGATCTTGGCTCTGATATAAGCAAAGAAGATACTCTCCTTGAACTCGCTTTACTACAAGCACGTTCAGCTAAATATACTCAGGAACAGATCAACAGACGTTTAATCTTTACCAAGGTCGGACAGGCTCCATCAGGATGGTGGCGATGGCGGCGGTGAATCATTAGATATCATACAGAAGAAGGAACCAACATGGCTTCTTTTAAAGAATTAGAGTCCGCAGCTATTGCCGCGTTTAACGCAGGGGATAGAGAACGTGCGCTCAATTTAAAAGAAGACGCGCTTCAGGCCAAACAGTTTGAAGATTTGAAGTCACAAGCTCTCTCCGCTTTTAACTGGCGATAGGGACTTGGCCCTAGAGCTAAAGGACCAAGCTCTTTCTATCCAGAAGGGCATGACCGAATCTGCCTTCACCGGAATAGGTCGTGGCATTAAAGCCGCTCCTGTAACAATGGCCCAAGGGTTGTTGGAGATCGGGGCCGCTGGCATAGATGCATCCATAGGTTCTGATTACTCTCGTAGTGTGACTGAATCCTTTGAAGAGTTTAAGAAAAACAACGACCTCAACCCTAACACCGCTGCGGGAGAAATCACCGAGGAGATTGTGGCCTTTGGCTTGGGGTTTATTCCCATTGCTGGCTGGCTTGGTCGTGCGGGTTCCGTTGCCAAAGCAGGGCGCATTGCTAGACCATCGAAGAGCAGGTTTCTAAAATCTGCAGAGTCGTTTGGTAATAGCGCAGCGGGTCGTGCTATGCTTAAAAACAGGAAGAGGTTGGCTGGAACAACGGCACTGGCTGCGGTTGGATATGAAACTTTAATAACGCCCGATGGTCGCGCTACATTGTCGGACTCCTTTGATGTGTTTCCCGATTTTCTAAAGACCGAAGAGGATATCAACCTGTCAGGCAGTGCAGAAGGCGGACGCAAGCTGCGCAATAAGCTTCGCAGTGGCTTTGAAGCAGGGGCCTTTAGCCTTGGCTTTGACATAGCTCTGCCCGTGGTGGGCGGTGTGGCAAGAGGCATTGGTGCAACTCCCGTTCTAGGTGACGGCATCTCGGCCCTTGCTCGTGGTACAAACAACGCCTTCGGCTTGGCATTTAACTACCTTGGTAACACGGTGGTGGGAGAAAGATTGGCAGGGGGTACAACAAGTATCTTACGGCTTCCGGTGGCGTTGATGCCAAGCTCTTTGAGGGGCAGGAAGACACGATAGCCATGAACCAAACTGCTCGGTCCTTGGCTGTTTCTTACTTTGATAAGTTTGATAAAGAGCTTTCAAAGTTTATCGGCACGACTGTTAGACCCGGAAAAAAGAAAAACTTAATAAAAGCTGCAAGAACTAACCTGCAACATTATTTAGAAACCGGAGACACTGCCTATTTAAGAATAGGTGACGAAGGTAGTGCGCCTCTTAGTCCAGAGGCTATAAAATCTGCAAAACGTATGCTTGATTTAAACGTAGAGCATCAAGACAGGATACTTGTAGAGGTTGAGTCAGAAATAGACCGCCTGTCTGAGATGGTTTCACTGAAACTCTACCGGGGATATGCCTATCGGCGAGGTTTACAAAAGCTGCGGTTAGAGAAAGTTCGTGACACGATTAGACTTAATCTAACTGCAAA
>UEXL01000501.1_pt1 | contig 16537 bp, 24 predicted proteins | sample 1796671 | NCBI WGS metagenome assembly UEXL01 (sample SAMEA4772471, study PRJEB27181) | metagenome | reverse complement strand
CTAAACAAGGTCAAGTTCTTTACGAACAAAACAATTCAGCAATGGTTTTAATACAGCGTCTACCACAGAAACTTTAAGATTAGTAGGTGGAGAATAGCTACATGGAGAAACTGCACCAGATGTTAGTGCGGGTGGTTTATGTTTAGACCAAAATGCTTTAGATATTCAATTATGACATTTAAAAATTCTGATGTAGCACATGGAATAACAAGCAAGCTGAAACCGACATACGGATTATTTAAAAAAAATTCAGATGGTAATGGAGGATTTAAAATTATATCTTTATCTGAAGGAGATAACTCATTCAAGTTCAAGGATTTGTCACAAATGATAATAACAAAAAGCATAAGTGCAGGAGCACCAATTAAACTAGATGCAGAAAAAGTGGAACTAGTGTTGGAACTATAGGTGCTGACGGAAATTTATTGGTAGTGCAAATGATGGTACAGGCAGATTTATTGTAGATGAGGATGGAGATATTCTGTACGATGGTTCAGCTAGTGGATATGACTCTTATGATGATGCTCAATTAGTTAGAGCAGTATCAAAATTATAAAAATCCAGATGCTGTTATACAAGATAAATTTGATAAATTTGTTAAATATAACTATAAAGATTTACAAGAGGCAAAAATATTAGTACTAATTCTCCAGAAGATAATGCAAAGGATTTAAAACCTTTTATTAAAATTGGTGCGTTACAAAGATTACATAATGGTGCTATTTGGCAACAGTATACGAAACATCAACAGTTACTAGAAGCTGTTTATGATTTAGCAAAAGAAGCAGTTGGTGAAGAAAAAGCCGATGCTATTCTAGATAAACACGAAGTTAAACGATTGCAATAGGAGGATATTATGGCAATAACAGCAACAGTAGACTTAGGCAACGGAGTATCAAAAGCAAGTTGTTATATTATCGTACCTACAGCCTATGTTAAAAATATGACGATAATTCGTTTAAATTAATTTATGATGTACATATTTATAAAGATGCTACAGACAGAGCAACTAATTCACAAGCAAAACAAATACCTTGTAAAGAAGTAGACCATCATAAAATAACATACGACCCAACAACAAATGATAATCCATTTAAGTTGGCATATGCAGATTTAAAATCAAACAGTTCACTTAGTTCTGTAGCGGATGCATAGAGGAGTAACACATGAGTAAAACAACAATACCCGCAGGAGGAATAACAGATTCAGCGGTAACAACTGCAAAATAAATGCAGATGCAATCACAGGAGCAAAACTTGCTGATAATGCAATAAATTCAGAACACTACACAGATGGTAGTATTGATACAGCACACGTTGCTGATTCTCAAATTACTGCGGCTAAAACTACTGGTGTAGCAGGTTATGTGCTTATTAAAGCTATAACAATTTCTGCTACAACAGCTTCTGTAACATTTCAAAATGGCTCAAGTGACGTTGTTTTTGATACTACTTATGACACTTATTTTCTTACAGGAAATGATATAGTACCAGACAATGATGATGATAATTTAAGAATAAGTTTTACTGATGACACTAGTAGTTTTAGTTATGACGTCAATTCGTCAAGAGTAGCTAATGGTGTAACTAGAAGTTCAGGTTCGGTATCACAATCAAATGAAATAAGTGATTCTTCTGGAACTCAAACAATTTTGTTAGGATGCGGTGCAAATGGAAGTGAGGCTAGTAATTTTATGGTTACATATTTAATCCTGCACAAGCAGGTGGTCGTGAAGATTTGCGACATTTCAATCTATGGTAAAAGTTCATAATAACAATAGTACACATACTAATCATGGAATACTAATGCATAGTGTAGTGCATACTGGTATCAGATTTAACTGGAACTCTGGTAATTTTGCACAAGGAACAATTAGACTTTATGGATTAAAAATGCCTAGATATCATAATATAAATGGAATAATGGTTCAGTTTACTGCTGAAGAAGAAACAGCTAGAGATGCTGAAATAAAAGCGTGGAAGATGGAAAGCTAGCAAGAAAGCAAGCTGAAATGAGGATAATTAGAGATAGGTATTTAGCTAAAACAGATTATCTTGCTTTATCTGATACAGCAACAATCAGTGATAATATGAAAAACTGGAGACAATCTCTTCGTGACCTTCCTGCAAATGAAAACACTTTAGAAAAAGTACAAGCTATTTTGGCTACAGACGAAAATGGCAATTTAACAAATTCAATATGGACAATACCAAGTTAAGGAGTAAAACATGGCACTAAGTAAAAACAAGTTAGTAGATGTAACAGCAATAACAGGTGAAACAGCATTAGCGGCAACCCTTTTGCAGAAGTCTTAATAAATGATGGTGGTACAATTAAAAGAATGGATTTTTCTCATATTTTAATGTACCTTTTTAATTTGAAGTGATGGACAAACAATTTCTAATGCTACTGATACTCATTCAATTTGATACTGAAATTGAAAAAGTTCTAGCTCTGCCGCTTTGATACAATAACCATAGATATGTACCAACCACCGCAGATTTATATAGTTAATGTTGCTGTGGTATAGATGAGGATGCTACAGGTGATAGATTTATTTTACAAATTAGAAGAAATGGTACAGTTTCAACTGTTATTGACCAAGATATAAATGATTTGAGTTCAATTCAAGCAACAGCATTAATTGAATGTAATGCAGTAGTGATTATATTGATGCAATTATTTCTCAAAACACTGGGTCTATGTAACACTATTGCAAATCAAGCAGCGTACAGTTTTTGTGATTATAGAATAATATAGCATGAAATTTAGATAAAAATAATTTTATATTTAGGTAGAACAACAAATTTCGTACAGAAGTAAAGCTTCAAGATAATTACACAGATGGAGTTAGTAAACCATTTATTAAGATGGAACATAACTTTTGAAAAGCTAAACCTACAGATATAATTAAATGCTTTAGATAGCCAAGCTACAACATTAGCAAATAATGAAGTTATTCCGTGCTACTAGTAAAAATCTTATGGAGACATAGGTGAACAATTAGATTTATTATATAAAGATGTTAGCTGACAAAGGTGACAAAACTGGTGAATTCTAAAAATTAAGGCAGTAAAGACGCCAATGCAAAGGAGTAATAAATGGCATACATAGGAAAATCAATAGAGAGTGGCACATTTAGTGTCCTAGATACGAGTGGCAATACTTATAATGGGTCTAACGTTACATTTAGTTTAGGTACACAAGTTGGTTCACCGGCACAGCTTTTAGTATCACATGATGGTGTTATTCAAAAACCCGGCACAGATTATAGTTTAGCTACAGGTGGTACACAAATTACTTTTAGTACAGCCCCTGCAAGTGGTGCTTCTATATTTATTGTAGAAATATCTGGTGCAGTAGGTGGCCCATTAGATTCAGACTTAAATGGTACAGAATTAATTTTAGATGCTGATGGTGACACAAGCATTACAGCAGATACAGATGACCAGATAGATATTAAAATTGCAGGTGCAGATGATTTTAGTTTTACAGCAAATACTTTTACAGCAGCATCTGGTAGTACAATAGCAGGCCAAGCATTAACAGCTACAACTGTTGTTGGTAGTGGTGCGGCTCAATTTGCTACAGCAGGTATTGGAGCGGCAAAAGATTTAGGTGTTGGACTTCATATTAAAACAGCAGATAGCAGTGCTAGTGCAAATGCAGATGCTGATGAATTAGTTATTGAAAACGGCACATCTGGTGCAGGCGTAGGTATTTCTTTATTATCAGCAACAAATGGTGAAGCAAGATTAAATTTTGGTGATAGTGGTGATGATAATATAGGTCAAATATTTTATAATCATGGTAATAATAGTATGAGTTTTTAGTTAATGCCGCAACATCAATGCTTATTGATAGTTCTGGTCATTTAAAAATTGGTGGTGCGGACAACACAGTAGGAGCTAATTGTGCAATTACAAATAATACAACTGAAACAACTTTAGAAATTCAAAATGAAGCAACAAGTGGAACTCATAGATGTGTTGATTTTAGAAATGGTGATGGTGACATAGCAGGTAGTATTAATATTAACACAAGTGGTGATGCTGTAAGTTTTGAAACAAGTTCTGATTATAGATTAAAAGAAAATGTTGTAGATTTAACAGGTGCTATTACTAGAGTTAAAAATTTAAAACCAAAAAGATTTAATTTTAAAGTAGATACAGACACAACCTTAGATGGATTTTAGCCCACGAAGCTCAATCTGTTGTACCAGAAGCTGTTAGTGGTACTAAAGATGAAACAGAAACAAGGAAAAATATTGTAGTTAATGCTAAAGGAAATGTTAAATCTTGTAATATAACAGAAGAAGAATGGTTCAAGGAAAATCTATTGGTGAATTTGCTAACGATACTCAATGGTTTGCTTCAAAAGAATTTATGGTAAAACAAGGTATTGACCAAGCAAAACTTGTTCCATTATTAACTGCGGCATTACAAGAAGCTATAACAAAAATAGAAACTTTAGAAACTAAAGTAACAACATTAGAGGGTTAATGTTACTAGGACACGGAGCAATAGGACAATTTGGAGTAGCCGAAGCGCTACCGGGTTTTGTTGTTAATGCAGGAACTGTTGGTATATCTTTAGGATCTTCAGCGACAGCTAGTGCTGGAACTTTAGGCATGACAGGTTCAGCAGTATTTGCTGTAACAACAGCAGGTGCTCCTAGCTTTAGTTTAGGTACAGAAGTTGCAACTGGTGGGGCAACTGTGTCACCAACAACAGCAGGTTCTATAACAGCAAGTGTAGGAGAAGAAACAGCATTTGGTGAAGCATTTCAAAACTTAATTTCATTCTCTGTAGGTTCTCCAAACTTCTTCTTATGGAATGAAGTAGATGATTCTGCGGATGCGACATGGAAAGATGTCGACCCGGGGTCAACGGATTAAGGATAAATTATGGCAGATGATGCAACAATAAGTATAACCGCAACTCTTTTACCAGACGAGATTTCTAAATCTATTAGTGGTTCTATGACCGTGACACCAGATGATGCAAACGATAAATGGTATTACAAGTTAACAGCTTGTACAGCAACAAGCACTGATTTGATTGCAGGAAGTTTTTTAGATTATACACCTGTTGATGATGACACCGCACCAACAGCAATTACAACAAGTGATAAAGTAAAATTTTTATTTATTAAAAACACTAGCACCGCAGACGGTGTTTATGTGTGTTTTGATGGAGGCACAGCAGCAAATGACTTAGTTGACGCTGTCTTTATTGGTCCTTCACAATCATGGTTTGGTAGATTACCCAACACAACTGTTGGTAATATACACGCTATATCGTCAGACATTGGCGATGTAGGTGACGCAACAGCTAACTTAATTGTAGCAGCTTTAATAGACGACGTGGCATAGGAGATATAAATGGCATCAACTTACTCAAGTACTCTTAATCTCGAACTCCAAGCCAGTGGGGAAAACTCGGGAACATGGGGTACAATAACAAATAATAACTTAACAAAAGTAGAATCAGCAATCAAAGGTTACGTATCTGTAGCAATTGCAAGTACAACAGATGCTTTAACAGCAACAGACGGTACAACAGCAGATGAACAAAGTAATGCAATCATCAAACTAACAGGATCACTTACTGGTAATACTACCATGCAGTGTGAAGCTGTAGAGAACTGGTACATTGTTGATAACGCAACAACAATGGGAACGCATACTTTAGGATTTAAACCAGCAGGTGGTACAGCAACAAACTTAGTAGCAAGATCTAAACATATTTTATATTCTGATGGCTCTACCATGTTTGATGTATTAGAAGATGCAGGAAATATTAAAGCTAATGGAACACTAACAGTCAGTGGTAATACATCACTTGATGGTGGTACATTTGTTTTAATGAATCAAGTGCAGACGTAGACTTTAGAATAGAAGGTAATGGCGATGCAAACTTATTTTTAGTGATGCAGGTAATGACAGGATTGGTATTAAAACTGCTTCTCCTTCAACAGAATTACACGTAGTTGGTGGTGTAAAAGCTACTGGTGCGATTGACTTTGATGGTGGTGGATTTACCTTTAATGATTCTGGTGCTTCAGTAGACTTTAGAGCAGAAACAAATACTTTAGCTAATGCTTTCTTTATAGATGGATCGGCTGATAAGATTGGTTTTGGAACAAATACACCAGCAGACGCAAGTGTAGAAATAAATCAAGCAAACTCTTCTGGAGCTATCGCTTGTCTATCATTAGATCAAGACGATACTGATCAAGAGTTTATTAAGTTTGATGGTACAACTGCAAGTGATCAATCAGCAAGTTTAACAACAGACACAAGTGTAGGAAGCTTAACAGGACATATTAGAGTAAACATTAACGGAACAGATTTTTGGATACCATATTATGCCACTAACTAAACTACAAATAGCACCGGGTATAGATAAACAAAATACCGAATATGGTGCAGAAGGTAAATGGGTTGATTGTGATAACGTTCGCTTTCGATATGGTTTACCAGAAAAAATAGGTGGCTGGGAAAAAGTAACAAGTGATGCTCTCGTCGGCGCAACTCGAGCAATACTTACTTACTCTGATCTCAAAGGCGTCAAGTACGCTATTTATGGCACAAACAAAAAACTCTACGCTTACTCAGAAAATAGTTATGCAGACATCACGCCTACGCGCGCGACAGGAAGCATTACGCAATTCGAAACGGTCAATACTTCATCAACCGTTATTGTAACAGACGCGGACCACGGAGCATTGATTGGTGACTTTGTTACTATATCTAGTGTCAGTGGTGCAGTAGGTGGTTTATCACAAGCTAACTTACAAGGTGAGTTCGAAATATTAACGGTGCCAAGTTCTAGTACGTATACTATTGAAGCGCCAGCTAGTGCTTCTTCGTCCGCGACCACTGGATCTGGAACAGCAACTTATCAGATAAATACAGGAGCAGCGGTAGCTCTCTTTGGTTATGGTTGGGGTGCTGGTACATATGGTGCATCAACATGGAATACATCAAGAGAAGGTTTGACAGGAGCAGACGGTGTTTTGCTACAATCATCAAAATGGGCATTGGATAACTGGGGTGAAGATGTATTAGCATTACAATTTGATGGTGGTTTATTTTATTGGGACACATCAGCAGGACTATCTAGTAACTTAGCTTCTACAACAGAAGTATCTGGAGCACCAACTAAATCACGATTTATGTTAGTCTCTGGTGATGATAGACACATTATTTGTTTTGGTACAGAGACAACAATAGGTACAACATCAACGCAAGATAATATGTTTATACGTTGGTCTTCACAAGAATCAACTAGTGACTGGACACCAACGGCAGTTAATACAGCAGGATCAAAAAGATTAACAGATGGTAATCAAATACAAACGGCTGTTAGATCAAGAGGTGCGGTGATGGTATGGACAGATTCTGCTTTGTATTCAATGCAGTTTATTGGTGCACCTTTTACTTTTGGTTTTAAACAAATAGGTTCTAATTGTGGCGCTGTAGGAATACACGCGGCAGTTGATGTATCTGGTACATCATTCTGGATGAGTGACGAGTCATTCTTTATGTTTGATGGTTCCGTGAAAAAGATACCTTGTAGTGTACAAGACCATGTCTTTGATAATATTAATGCTAATGCAAAACAAGATGTGTTTTGTGCAGCAAACGCAGACTTTAATGAAGTCATGTGGTTCTATCCATCAAGTGGATCTGATCAAATAGATAGAGTAGTTATATTTAATTATGCAGAAAACTTATGGTATGTTGGTACATTAGCAAGAAGCTCATGGGCTGACAGTGGTGTGTATCCTGTACCTTATGCTGCTGAGTTTGAAGCACAGATACAACAGCTAGTATCTCTACAATCAATGGACTCAAAGCAGGTAGAACTTTTATATACTTACATGAAACAGGTGTTAATGATGATGGTGCGGCTATGGCAAATCATATTGAATCTGGTGACATAGATATTGCAGACGGAGATCAGTTTATGTCTATTGCAAGATTTGTACCAGACTTTAAAGGTCAAGCAGGCACTGTAGATATGACAATGAAGACTAGACCTTTTCCAACAGCAACACAAAAAACACATGGTCCTTTTGATGTTACAACAAGTACAAATAAACAAGATACAAGAATACGTGGCCGACAAATAGCTGTTCGAATATCAAGCGATGGTATTGATGATAAATGGCGATATGGTACACTTAGACTTGATATGAAACCAGATGGAATGAGAGGCGGATAATGGCACTAATTACAGTACCGCGTTTACCAGACGCAACAGAAGAATACGATAAACATCAAATGTCACAGATGGTTCAAACACTAGAACAGATGATATTTATCTTAAATAATACATATGTACCACAAACTCTTCGTGAAGAAGAAGAACGTGTAAGTTGGTTTTTATCATAAATGGCTAACGTCTATACAAACTATAAAGCAGTGTTATCAACAAATGAGTTGAGCACTGTGTATACTGTACCCTCAGAGACAACTTCTATTATTAAATCTATTCGTGTATCCAATACAGATACAGAAAATGATTGTAATATATCATTGTTTCTTGTTGACAGTAGCGGTAGCAGTTTTGGTATAGAAACAGATAGAACAGTTAAGGCTAAGCGTTCAGCAGAACTATTAGCAACAGGCGTTCTGAATGCAGGGTTTGGGTCAGTAGATTCATCTTTTGCACCTGCCACGGCAATTGTCGTCAAAGAATCAGAAGCAATAAAAGCTCAAGCTCAGAATGGTAATGACTTGAACATAATCATTAGTGTATTAGAAATATCTAATACATAACACAAGGAGAAAACTATGCCGGGATATGGTCACAGTAAAAAAGATAAAGATAAAAAACCTAAAATGATGGGTGGCGGAATGATGTACAAAAAAGGTGGCACTACAAAGAAAAAAGTTAAAAAGAAAAAACTAGCCGCTATGTATGGAGACCCTAAAAAAATAACGAGAGGCGATATTATTACTGCTGCTAAAATGAAAAAAGAAGAAGAAAAAGTAATGGCTAAACTTTGTGCAAGAGGTAAAGCGGCGGCAAAACGAAAGTTTGATGTTTATCCGTCAGCTTACGCAAACATGTACGCTTCTGCTGTTTGCTCTGGTAAAGTAACACCGGGTGGTAAAAGGAAAAAGAAAAAGATGGCTGGTGGTGGAGAAGTTTTAGACTTCAACAAAATATCACAAGACAGAAAAAGAATTTCTAGTTACGCTCAAGGTGGCATTGCAAAAGGCTGTGGTGCAGTCATGGATAAAAAACGTAAGGTAACAAAGTTTACGTAATGGCTAAAAAAGGTCTAAGAGCTTGGGTAAAGGAAAAATGGGTAGACATTGGTGCACCAGACGGCAAAGGTGGTTACAAACCTTGTGGTCGAAGTAAAGGTGAAAAGCGTAAAGGCTATCCTAAATGTGTACCTTTAGCAAAAGCTAGATCCATGTCCAAGGGCCAAAACGTTCTGCTGTATCACGTAAGCGTGCGGCAGGGAACACAGGACCTAAACCAAAGAACGTTGCAACGATTGTAAAGAAAAAGAAAAGAGCAGCGTAATGGCTAAGACTCCAGCATGGCAACGTAAAGCAGGTAAAGAGCAAATCGGGTGGATTAAACCGCAAAGGTGTTGCTTCTTACCGTGCCGCGAACCCCGGGTCAAAGTTAAAGACTGCTGTTACAACAAAACCTTCTAAGTTGAAGAAAGGCTCAAAAGCTGCTAAAAGACGTAAGTCATTTTGTGCACGTATGACAGGGATGAAGAAACGTTTAACGAGTGCAAAGACAGCAAGAGATCCAAATTCTAGGATAAATAAGTCTCTTAGAAAGTGGAATTGCTAATTAACTATTGCAAAAGGATGGGAAAATGACTATAAAAAAGGACGAAAACGTATTAGCAGGGAAAAAGACTCCCGATGTCTTACCGATTGAAACAGCAGTTACAGTCACTAATGCGCAAACAGGTAAAAAATATGCTAGTGAAGACGATGCACAAGCAGACGTGAAAAATCCTGCAACTTCCACAGAAGAAAAAGATATCAAACGCGATGTCGCTATAACGGTGAATAGCCTAGACATATTCGGAGAGGTCATGAAATAGCATGCAGGGATTACAAGCACTAGATCAATTTAAAGTTTTGTATCATCTATTGGTGGTTTAGGCCGCTATGAAGATACATATATCGTGCATGCCGCAGAAGGCGAAACCGTTGTTCCAATGGAGGTTTTAGATCAAACCCTGTATTGAAAAAACGGTTATTTAAAACAATGATGGAGATGGGTATTGAACCCGGCAGATACATTGTAGGTAACGAACTAAACTCAAAGAATCCTGTCACAGGACAACCAGAGTTCTTTCTTAAAAATTTAGGTAGACGACTTAGAAAAGCAGCGGCAGATATATCTGGCTATGCAGCTCCTATTGTAGGTGCGATGTATGGACCAGCGGCAGGTGCGGCAGTAGGTGGTATACTTGGTCAATACAAAAGAGAAAATCCCGGTGATCCAAATCAAGGAATGCAAATGGCATTACGTGGTGGTTTGTCTGGTGTAGCTTCTAACTTAGCAGGTGGTCAAGGAATGTTTGATAGTGGACTTTCTGGTAGTGGTCAATTTGCAAAAGGATTTGAAGGATTTAAAGAAATGGCATCAAGTCCTTTTACTTAAGGAGGAAGAGAAAAACTTAAAGAGTATTTAACAACTGATGGTAAATCTAATATTTTGAATAAATTTAGAGAACTTACAGATATTGGTGGTGGTGGAGGTAGTAAGTTAGATCCTACTAAAATGACTGATGATGAAATAGTAGAAGCATTTAGAAAAGGTAAATTAGGTAAAGGTGGCTTTGGTGGAATGAGTTTAAAAGACATCTTGTTATATGGTGGACTAGGAACAGGTATTCTAGGTAAACTAATTGAAGGTGGACAACCAGATGGTAGTAATGCACAGATAGCAACAAACAGAATAGATAATACTCAAATTTTTGACCCAACCATACCAACTACATTTGCTGCTAAAGGTGGTGTAATGGATTTACAAGATGGAGGAGAATCAAAGGACCCGGAACAGGAACAAGTGATTCAATTCCGGCAATGCTAAGCGACGGAGAATTTGTCATGACGGCTAAAGCAGTCAGAGGTGCGGGCGGAGGCGACCGTCGCGAAGGCGCAAGAAAAATGTACGAAGCAATGGATAACTTGGAGGCGAAAGCATAATGGCTAGAATAAACACAAACACAGGTAACGCAGGTCCCCGAATATATAAGTGACAGGCAACAACAAGTTTTAAATACACTCTACGGAGTTAAACAAGTAGGTAACCCGGGTGATGATAATTACGTAGCTCCTAAACAGGACTTTTACAATTACCACAAACATACCACAACAACTAACTGCTGGACTTAGCCCTGCTCAATTGCAGGCTATGCAAATGCAACAACAAGGTATTGGTGCTTATCAACCTTTTCTTGATGCGGCAACACAGACACAGGCAGGTGCTATAGATACAGTTGGTAGAGGTGTTGCGTCTCTTGGACAAATGGACATTAGTCCCGATGCTTACAAACAGTATATGGATCCATATCAACAAGATGTAACAAATGAAGCATTAAAAGAAATTGATAGACAATCACAAATGGCAGAAAACCAGTTAGCTGGTAAAGCTGTACAAGCAGGTGCATTTGGTGGAAGTAGATTTGGTTTACAACAATCAGAACTCGCACGTAATGCATCAGATATGCGTTCTCGTCGTATCTTTGAAGATTTATCAAGAAACTTTCAACAAGCACAAGGAGCATCTAGAGCAGCGAACCAACAACGAATGCAACAAGGAGCAGCGTTTGGTCAACTAGGACAATTAACAAGTGGTATTGGTGGCACGATGGCAGGGCTTGGTGGACAAACACAACAACTAGGAATGCAAGATGTCTCTAGTACTCTTGGTATTGGTGGACTACAACAACAGCAACTACAAAGACAAGCTGACGTAGGATATCAGAACCAACTCAATCAAATGATGGAACCATATAGACGATTATCTTTTGGTACTCAATCACTACAACAATTAACACCGGGTGCTGGCACTACACAACAAACCATTTCTCCTGTTCCACAAGGTAATCCATATCTACAAGCGGCAGGTGCTATAGGTAGTATAGGAACGGGCCTTGGAGCATTGATGGGCTAATGGCAGTACTTAATCGTAAATTATTTAACAGAGGCGGACCCGTCTCATCACGAGGTGTAGGTATTACATCTGGTTTAGTTACAGGTTATGAACATGGTGGGCCTGTAAGTGAACATACAAAAATGGACAATATTACGTCTGACGCACAAGCTTATTTTGATTTATTAAAAGCTAACACGCCAGAAAGAGCACCCTTTGACCGTAGAGCAGCTAACGTTGAACCTTTACTAACACTATTTGGTAATTTAATGTCTGGAACTTCTTATCAAGGAGGATTAGGCGGTGCATTAGAAATAGCAGGTAAAGGATTAAAAGAAGCGGCTCCCGGATTTCAACGAGCTATTAACGAGAGACGTGCATATGATGCCGCGAACCCCGATGCAGCTTTACGAGCACAAGCATTAGGTTTAGCGGTAAAAAATCAACCAGATCCAGTAACAGAAAAGTGGACAGGAAAAGAAGCATTCAAAGCAAATGTTAATGTTGCTCCTGTTGAAGAAGGTGGTGAAGGAAGTCAAGTTGTAAGAAGCCTTACAAGATTTACAAGTAATCTCGGAAACGTAGAATTTAGAGATCAAAACAATAATGTCATAACTGATTTTTCACCAATAGAAAAGTATGATAGTTTTGAAGGACCGGATAAATATCAATATCAAATTATAGATGGTAAAGCTGTAAAGATACCGGGACAAGGAGCAGCAATTGATGATGAGAGTATTAAAACATTCCAAGGTAAAGATGGATATCAATATTTAATTCAAGTTGATCCTAATGATCCAACTAAAGTAAGTGCTGTATTATTACCGGGTCAAGAAACTGTAGAAAATGATCCTACTTTATTTAAAGGTCCGGATGGATTTACTTACATACTAAATGCTAGTAATCAAGCAGAAATAGTACCGGGTCAAGGAGCAGCAGATAAAGACATAAAAACATTTAAAGGTGCTGATGGTAGAACATACATCTTAGATGAGGCTACTAGACAAGCAGTATTAATACCGGGTCAACCAGAAGCAGAAGAAGACTTAGAGATGTTTGAAGGACCTAACGGTATTCAGTATCAAGTTATTGATGGCGAGGCTTCTAAGATACCGGGTCAAGATGAAGAGAAAAAGAACCTAAACAACCTAAGACAAGTCTATTTCAAAATGATAAATTTAAAACTGATGATAACCCTAGTGGTATTGTATCAGCACAGTTTGAATATGATGAGGCAAAAGATAGATGGCGTTGGACATATGAAGCAGCAGATGGCAAAATTAAAAATATGCCAATGCAAGGAAGTATAGAGATCGGTGTTCAAGGTCAATTCAAAGATTTTGAATCTACAGTTAACACTGTTAAAACTGATTTATTAACAAGAGACGTAAATACACGTAAAGCAATCTCTGCGATTGGAAATGCAATAAACTTTGTTCAAGAAAATCCTGCCGCTAATACTATAACAGCCGGTGTTGCTGCTTTCACAAATGAAGTAAAAGCAGAGATAAATGGTGCTTTAAGTATTCTCGGAAAAGGAAAAATTGATGATCCAAGTGTTTTAAATTTAGGAACATATGATAGTACTTTTGAAGAACTTGGTATTAAAAGTAATGTATTAAAATCTAAATTTTTAGATCTAGCTTATGTCGTTGCGGCGGCAAGAGGACAAAAAGGACGAGCTTTATCTGATAAAGACATAGATCGTTTTATTAGAATAATAGGAAGTGGATCAGCAGATTATAAATCTGTTGTAGCTACATTAACTGATTTACAAAAACGATTAGCAGACGAATATGCTATTGAGCATAATGTATTTGCAGAACAATATGAAATATTGATTCTATACCAAGTGATTATCTTTTAAAACCAATTGGTGAGTATAGAGATGACACAGGTGGATTAGTTAATCCATTTGATGTTAAAAATGATTTTAGTTCTATTGCATCAGAACTGGAGAATGAATAATGGCTACAGAAATTGATATAAAACAAAGTGAACTATCTAACATTGATCCAAAGTATGCACCTAGAGTTAGTGCAGAAGAGAGCAGAAGAATTAGGATTACCAGATCCGGGACTTATTCTTTCAGAAGCACAAGATATTTTATCTGCTGGTGCAACTAACGTTGATCAAGATTTATTAAAAGAAAAGAAAAAAGAATTTTATCGTTCTATCATGGAGAATGAACCAGAGATATGGGAATTCATGAAAGCTAACAATGGTAACATGACACAAGATCAATGGGAAACTTTGTCAGTTGATCAATTAGAACAAGCAAGAATTATAGCTCATTTGCAAGCTCCTAAACAAGAAAAAGGGTTTGATTATACAAGTGGTGTTGGTAGCACTAATAATGATGGTATAAAGTTTTCACGATGGAAGTTATCTTCACTTGATACAAATACAGAAAAAGAAGATTATTTAAATGCAACTGTTGGTTACGATGGATGGACCACGGACAAGTTTGGAAGATACGCATTAACACAAAATGGATTAGACATATTAGGACTTGATGCATTGAAGCCAGATGAAAAAGCTAGAATTATAGATGAGTATCAAGGCTTTACAAAATATGATTGGGTTGATGCGGCTCCACATATTATACAAACAATTCCTGCTGTTGGTGCAAGTGTAGCTTTAAATCCTTATGGAACAGTAATTGGTATACTTGGCACAGGACTAATTGGCACAACAGGGTATTTAGCAGATGAAGTATTAGAGTATTCACAAGGATGGTCAAATCAAAGTGTTGAGTCTATAGCAGGCATGGCGGCAGAGGCTGGCATGTACAATGCACTAGGTGAAGGTGTTATTAGAGCATTACGTCCTTTTGGTCGTATGCTTTCTGATCCACAAGCTGGACTTTTTAGTTTTAGACCTTCTGCACCTTATACAAGAGCAGGAGTATTAAAAGCATATCCGGGATTAGAAAACGATATACGAGCTATGTATGGAACTGCGGCAGATGGTAATCCTTTACCAGAAGTTGAAATACAAAAATTAGTTAATAAAGCAATCAAACATCTTCGTTTTAAAACACCTATGACAGGTGATACAACTATACCAAATGCGGCGGATCCATTTAATCCAAATGCAAAAGTTAGTGCAGGAATGGAGAATGAAAGACGTGCAATAATACAAAACATTTTAGAAGGTAATGGTACATATTCTGGAGTGCCTAGTATTGATATGTCAACAAAACAGACCATTACTTGCTCGTTTTCAAGGAATGCTTGATACTATTTTTAATAGACCAAGAGATGATGTAAATAGAAGATACTTAAATCATACCATGTTACTTTTACAAGGTAAAGCAGCAGGCATGTCCGATGATATGTTAAAAAATTATGTAGCAAAATTTGGAACATCAGAAGAGTTAAGTGCTATTAATGAATTAAATGAACAAATACTAAAACGAGCAACAGACTCCTCTCAAAGTTATGATGATGCTTTAAAAATGATTTTAATAAATTTAGAAAAAGAAACAGATGAAGCTATATCTTTAATTCGTTCTGAAACAGGATTATTAAGTGATGACTTAGGAGCAAACTTAGCAACAAGATTGCAACAAGTAAAAGTTGCTACTGACACTGCTGTTGAATCATATGCTCTTCATTTAGATGAGTCATTACACGGATTAAAATTATTTGATACAGCAGGTATTAAATCTCAACTAAGCATGATTAAAAATGCTTTACCTAAAATAGATCCTAGTAAAGTTACAACTAAAAAACCAGCAGGTCCTCCGGGAGCAACTGTTGAAGTAACAGAAGAAGTAGCAGGTGGTTTTAATACAAAACTACCGGGTATTAAATCAATAGTAGAACTAATTGAAGGTATAGACAATATGCCACAAAAGGTAAGTGCTGCTGAAATGGAAATGTTAAATAAATTATTTATTAGTTTTAAATCAGATGCAGCAAAAGCAGGTGGATTGAACATAAGTAAAGAGATTGACAATATTTTAACAGCCATTGATGATTCTTTTGGAAATGCAAAAGGTGTTCTAGATAATCATACTAGTGGTTTAAATGTATCTGATAAGGTTAAATTTAAAGAAGCTTATAATTTATTAGATAACTTAACAGAACTTAAATCATCTTCAAAAGGTATGTTTGATGATGTCTTTGTTGCTAAGATGATAAAAGACGCACAGAGCGGTGCACAAGGATTTATAGAAGCAGAAGACGTTGTGACCTATTTTGTTGATCAAGGAAGATCAAAAGCATTTTTACGATTAATGAATGCATTACCTGCTAGTGAAAGAGAAGTTTTCAAAGCAGCGGTAGCAAGACACACTTTTGATGATGTATTAATTGCTTCTAAAAACAATATGACAGGTGGTTATGACGGTGCAGGGTTTTTAAATGCATGGTCTAAAA
>UEXL01000454.1_pt1 | contig 16547 bp, 30 predicted proteins | sample 1796671 | NCBI WGS metagenome assembly UEXL01 (sample SAMEA4772471, study PRJEB27181) | metagenome | reverse complement strand
CAGTGTAGAGGCTATGATGGCAGCTATCCGCAGTGGCACGTACAGTAAAGGTACGTTTGGTACAGTACGAGGTGTTAAAGCTGCCGACTATTTAAACGACAGAATGACAGCTATTGAAATAGCAAAAAGCTTTAGTACAGAAGCGGTGCAGAAGCGAGAAGAAGCAGCAGAACAGGCAGCAGCAGACGAACAAAAACAACAAGATTTGATGGACGCAGCACAACAACGCAGTAGAGATGAGTTAAATCGTTTAGAGGCTGAAAAATTCCAACAACAATATCAGTATGAAAGTGGTGCAGATGAAGGTGTATATGATGGCGGCGGTGGTAACATTAGCGACTTTGATACAGGGCTTAGCCACGCTCTTGGTGGTCGTGTCGGTTACGCACCCGGCGGTCCAGTACAGCAGAGTAGCCCCGCAGGTTTCGTAGAGCGTCCCCCGTCACAAGTGTCAGAGGCTGCAACAGTGGCTGACGACAAGCCTATGTCTGTTAGCGAAGGTACGTTTGTTATTAACGCAGCAGCAGTAGAGTTTGCGGGCGAAGAAGACATAGCAGACATGCTTAAAAAGGCGTACGTAAAAGCAGGTAAAAGGACATGGGTGGCCCGTCTACCCAAGAGATTGACATAGCTGTATCTCGCGGTGAAGTCATTGTCCCTGCCCACATTGCTAAGATCATTGGCTATGACCGCTTAGAAAAGATTAACAATCGCGGCAAAGCTGAAACATCTAAGCGCATTGAAGAAAACGGGCAGCAGCCCGCAGGTGCAGCAGGGGGTGGGTTCCTCACTAGAAAAAAGTTAGCTAATGGCGGCGAAGCAGACGACTACGAAGATAAAATTGTAATTGACGAAGTTCGTCGTAAGATGGATGCTTTAATGGACGAAGTAGCTGCACGAGATGATCCTGTAGAAGTGTTATCTAATTACTTTGAGTCTGGATCAGCACAAAAAGAATACGACGACGCACAAGCAGAAAAAAATCAAAGGGTACCAATAGGCGGGATGTTTTATAAGGCTGCTGCTGGCGAACACAACAGAATAAACGTACCAAAAACTCCGACTCTTTTTAACTTGTTTGCTATGGCAGAAGAAGTTGCACATCTAGATTCTCATAAACCCGGCAACCCAAAAACAAGAAAAAATCCTTACTCTAAACCAGAGTACAGTCTTTTTAAAGATTTTAACAACGTGACTGGGGATTTATTTTCTGGTACCCCGGTTATGGGGCAAGACTACGATGCACACGAAACTTTTAATTTAGAAGGTAAATACCTAGAAGAAATGCAAACAGATTGCATTTCAAACAGTGTTTCCAGCGGCTGAAGACAAGTTAAAAATACAAAAACTAGGTAAAACCATTAAATATACTAAAGCTAGTTACCAAAAAATGTTTGCTGACTATATATCAGCCTATGGTGGTACGTACAGGGACGATAAGAAAGCTTCTGTAGCAAAGAATTAAAGGCAAGTTTGGACGGTATGGCATGGGTGTATATCCGTAGAAGACCACGAAAAGTATTATGACGTGGCTGCAGACTTAGTCCTACGACAAAAATTACTAGACCACAAAACACTACCCGAAGCCCTTGCATCGTACGGCGAAGGAGAAGGTACGCAAAAAGTTTAAAAGGTCTAGAATTCGTCAGCTACCCGCCTAGCGGCCCTGACATAACCGAAGCGGCTACCTACAAGCCAAAGTAGCCCCGCAATGAAGAGGTAACAAAATGGCAAAAGCAAGAGGCCACCGTGCCAACAAACCAAACGATTCATTTGGTGCAATAAACAACGAATCGTTATATCGTGGAAAACACCGTGATGCAGTCTACATCGACGATGAAGACGAAGCGGTAGAAGCAACAGAGGAGCAAGAAGCGGACCCCCAAGAGGCTACTCCGCAGGAAAGCACCAGCTTCGTAGAAAACAAAAAAGAAGAAACCCACGATTACAAGAAGCGACGATTTGAAAACACTACGATAAAAGGTAAGAGTTCAAAGGTGAAATCAGATTCCTTCGTGAAGCAATGACAGACCGGGGTAGAAATGCCAAGTAATGTACACCACCCCGGACTATGGAAGAACTAGAACAATTCAAAGCCCAATATCCTGAAGTGTTTGATGTCGTACAAACCGTTTCTTCGCTCCAAACAGAATCACAGGTTTCCCAACTCCGCGAGGAACTGGGTACAATCAAAGAACGTGAAAAAGACTAGGAAAAGCAAAATGCTTACCAGCAACTTGTTTCGCACCATCCCGATTTCGATGAAATCAAAGTGGATGAAAAGTTTCTTTCTTGGCTTGAAGAACAACCTAAGTCGATTGCAGATGGCATCTACAAAAATAATACGGATGCTAAATGGGCGGCACGGGTCATAGACCTCTACAAAGCCGATACAGGCTTAACCAAGAAGAAAACCAAGGCTTCTCCATCGGCAGCAGATGCAGTTACCAAAACCCCTGCAAGGACAGTACTACTGATGCTACAGGCGGTAAAATTTGGAAGCTTCAGAAATCCGTACCCTTAAACCGTGGGAGTTTGAGAAGCTAGAAGCTGAACTCGACCTAGCACGGAACGAAGGCCGGATTGACATGAATAACTAGACTTAACCTCAAAACTATAATGGAAGGATTGAACAATGGCGTTCAGTACATCTTCTGGATATGGAAACTTACCATCCGGTAACTTTGCACCAGAAATCTTTAGCCAAAAAGTTCTCAAGTTTTTCCGTCGTGCTTCGGTTGTGGAAGATATTACTAACACCGACTACGCTGGCGAAATTGAAAACTTTGGCGACACAGTCAAAATCATTAAGGAGCCTACTGTAACAGTAGCCGCGTATCAACGTGGTTCTGTGGTAAATCCGCAAGACTTGGCTGACGATCAAATCTCTATGGTTGTTGACAATGCAAACGCTTTTGCGTTTAAAATTGACGACATCGAAGAGCGTCACTCGCACGTAAACTTTGAAGCACTTGCCACCTCTTCTGGTGCGTTTGCTCTAAAGCGTAAGTACGATGCTGCCGTTCTACAGCATATCTCTGATGCCGCTGGTATTGCAGCGTCTGCCGTTTCTGGTACGACTCTGACAACTACTGCTGCAGCAGGTACATTGGGAACAGCTAATGCTCCTATCAACGTTGAAACAAACGACAACGGCATCAACTTGATGCTGGCTATGGCTCGTTTGCTTGACGATGAGTCTGTGCCTGAAGAAAACCGCTGGTTTGTAGCACCTCCAATCTTCTACGAGAAGATGTTCCAAGCTGGTAACAAAATCGCCGAAGTCCAAGTGACTGGTGATGCTTCATCTCCGCTGCGTAATGGCCTTGCCATCAACGGTACCTTTGCTGGTTTCCGCTGTTACAAGTCTACTGCACTAAACAGCACAGGTGGAACTGACCAGTTAACACTGACTGACGCTTCTGCTACTCTTGCAACAGATGGCTCTGAGAACGTTGTTCTTGCTGGTCACATGTCTGCTGTAGCCACTGCTTCGCACATTGCTAAGACCGAAGTGGTTCGTTCAACTGAGTCATTCTCTGATGTCATTCGTGGACTTCACGTTTTTGGTCGCAAGGTATTGCGTCAAGAAGCTGTTGTTCGTGGCGTCATTGACTTCGCGTAAGGGAGACATATAAATGGCTACTTTTGACCATACCATCACTGGTGGTGGAACTGTAGGACATCCCGCACATGCGATTCGTCCTTACATCATGCAGTCAAAAATCTTTGACGCTGCAGATGACAACCTTACAGCTAATGATGTCATCAAGGTGATTGACCTTCCAGACAACTCCATCGTTCTTGGTGGTTGCTTGGACGTTCTTGAAGCTGGTGGTTCTAGTGTGACTTTTGACGTTGGTATCAGCACCGACATTGATGCCTTCTGTGATGGTGTCGATGGTAACGCTGATGCTATCTACAACTTTCACCCTACAGCAGCAGGTATTAACACAGTAATTGCAACAGACGCTATCCAAGTTAAAATCTTGGGTGCAGACTCTGCTGTAGTTCGTTTCCGTGTTATTGCTTTGATTGCTGACATTGGTGACCCAACTACAATGGTCCAGACTGCTGCAGTCCAGACTGGCGTATAACATTAATCAAGGGGGCGGGGCAACTTGCCCTCTTGACTCTTTATTTATTTTGTGATATATATGCCCATCCCTTCAGGGGTAAACTACACAGGAGATGGCAATGAATTATATCACAAGCAATATTCCATATTTTAAAGCTTGGGTACGAAGAGAATACACAACCAACTTTGACCGCTATCATGGTGAATTTTTACACGCAATGGTGATAGCAGTAACTACTTTACCCATGAAGACACTTTCTTTTCAAGTATTGTTTACAGGGTGTGAAGACGAAGAAAACAACGTACACGGTGGTGCTATGTGGGCAAGGATGCCCTTGACTGCACTGGTAGGTGATACACCCCTAGAGGAATGGCCTACACCTATACCAACACATTTTGCCCAACCGTGGGACTGTCAATCGCACCATCATTCGGTATTTGTTTTAAACAGGGCAACTCCCTGCCCGTGGTTGGCTAAGATAGACGGAGAATTCTTTCCTGCCAAGTATTACTTTACTGTAGACTACACAGACAGCGAAGTAGCAGACGACCCAGCCCAACACAAACAAAGTCATGTGTTAGAACTAATGGATGCTGGTGAATGGACAGGCAACATAGTTGCACTGCCAAACAATAGAGTAAGGGTAACTAACCCTGCTTGGTTTGTAACGGGCGATGGCCCACCGGATTTCACTCCTAGTCAGTGGGTCCATCATTCTAAACAAGACCCGAACTATGTAGAAGATACAGCACGGGTATTTGATAACCTTTATGCGGAGAGCGACAATGAAGAAGATGATGAAGAGTAAGGGCATGGCCCGTGGTGGCAAGATGAAATCTAAGGGCATGGCTCGTGGCGGCAAAAATGAAGTCTAAGGGTATGGCTAAAGGCGGTGCTTCAAAGGGTATGACCCTTGCAGCAATTCGTTCAGCAGCTAAAATGAAGGGCTATAAGCTGGTAAAGGCATAGTAACATGGCTAAGAAAGCACCACCTAAACCTAAGAAGAAGTCGAGCAGCCCAAAGCCCAAGAATCCTGCGTTGTACTCTCGCGTCAAAGCTGCAGCAAAAAAGAAATTTGATGTTTACCCTTCGGCGTACGCAAATGCTTGGCTTGTTAGAGAGTACAAGAAGCGTGGCGGGACATATGCCTAATGGCTAAACCGAAGGGCGGCTTAACCAAATGGTTTAAAGAAGACTGGCGGGATGTAAAGACTGGCAAGAAGTGCGGTCGCTCTGGTTCAGAGAAAAAGAAACGTCCCTATCCAGCCTGTAGACCTGCCAAAGTTGCCAAACGCATCACCAAAAAAAGAAGCAGCAAAGAAAACCGGACCACGCGCAGTAAAGTGGTCTGTTACAGCTTCAGGAAAACGAAGGAAGAAAAGTGGCACCAAGAAAGCCTGACAATATGCCAGCCCGCAACAAGAAGAACTTTCGTGCCACAAAGAAGGGTGCGGGAATGACTAAGGCTGGGGTAGCTGCTTACCGCCGTAAGAATCCCGGTAGTAAGTTAAAGACTGCTGTTACGGGCAAGGTCAAGCCGGGCAGTGCCGCAGCAAAGCGTCGCAAGTCATACTGTGCAAGGTCAGCCGGACAGATGAAGAAGTTTCCTAAAGCAGCCAAAGACCCTAACAGTCGTTTGCGTCAAGCAAGAAAGAGGTGGAAGTGTTAAACTTACTAATCGGACCGATTGCAGAACTAGCCGGAACGTGGATGTCCGGCAAAGTAGAAGAGAAGAAAGCCCAGTCAGCTACCAAAGTAGCAAAGGCACAAGCCGAAGCCGTAGTCATGCAAAAGAAAGCTACGGGTGAAATTGACTGGGACCTTGAGATGGCAAGGGGAAGTCAGTCATCATGGAAAGACGAATGGCTCACAATACTATTTAGTTTACCACTTATTTTAGCGTTTGTTCCGGGGATGGAAGAACTTGTACGTAACGGATTTCAACAATTGGAGCAAATGCCTGAATGGTACCAGTACAGCTTGGGCGTTATTGTTGCTGCAAGCTTTGGAACAAGAGCAGCGACGAAGTTCTTTGGGAAGAAATAATGACTATAGTTATGGAAAGAGTGTTGGCATGGAAACTACTGCCTCGCCTAATGATGATAATGATGTCCCTATCAGCGTGGAGAGTGGTGGAGTGGTTTATGACTCTACCCGAACCGACAACCCAGCAGTCAGCACTAGTAAGTGTAGTCACGGGGGCAATGACAGGTGCATTTGCGGTATGGATGGGACATGAGAAATGAAATACAACGTATCACACTTTCTTGACAAGCTAATTGAACACGAGGGTATGGTGCTTACAGTGTACCAAGATACTTTGGGCATAGACACTGTAGGCATAGGACGAAACCTAAAAAGACAGGGGTATCAGTCCAGAAGAACTAGCCTACATGGATATACCTAACATGGCTATCGTGTACACAGAAGGTATCAACGAAGCAGACGCCCGTTACCTTGCTCTAAACGACATCAAGATTGTAGAAAACGAACTGTGTAAAGTACACACATGCGTAGACGACCTAGATGCAGTGCGCCAGTTAATCTTGATGGACATGGCATTTAACATGGGTGTGCCACGATTGTGTAAATTTAAAAAGATGTGGAACGCTATCCACGAGGGTAACTTCGACGCTGCAAGCCTTGAAATGATGGATTCCAAGTGGGCAAGGCAGGTGGGTTCGCGGGCAAGGAAGCTTGCGGATGCAATGAAGTCAGGGGAGTTTTGACAGCCCACGTCTTCTTGTTGCTTGTGTACATAGGCACAGGGGACTTTCGCACCCTAGAAAGCAGTGACATGTATTTCTGGAACATAAACGAATGTAACTACTTTGCTTCCCGCGTGACTAAACGATACGGTAATTACGAATACAGTGATTTTATAGATGCAAAAGACAGAGTAACAGCGTATTGTGTACCTCGCTATGTAAACCCAGACGACGTAAAGGTGTATTGAATGCCCCCCTAGAAATCATAAACAGTGGACTAAGACGCCGAACATCGAACACATCAACTCGCTTATTTATTCTGACCAAGACCTATACGAACAAGAGATAGAAAATATATTCGCTAAAGTGTGGGTGCCAATGTGTCACATTAGCGAGATGCGTAACGAAGGAGACTTCAGAACCACAGAAATTGCTGGGGTCCATGTAATTGCATGGAATGCTGGTTGGGATGTGGTAGCAAAAAGAGATACTGGAGTACATAAACTATCTGGTAATACGCACGTTCTTACAACTGGTTTTCCACTACACTGCGAAGTTAAGCACGGTGGCATGGTCTGGGTAACACTTGACCCCAATCCTACCCAGAGTGTAGAAGAATGGACAGGCGGTGCTTTTGATTGCATTGCTGGTGCTATTGATGCTGAAGAACTAGAAGTGTTTCACTATCACAAAGCAGTGATTGATACGAACTACAAGCTGTGGCACGACACAAACTCTGAGTTTTACCACGACTTCATGCACTATCATAATCGTGTAACTGGGTTCAACGATGCCTACTTCGCACGTAAGAATATACCGTTTGACAATGGGCACGTAAACGTCAGTAGCTTTACTGTGAACTACGAAGAGTATGAAGGCTTTGAAGACAGGGGTGAGTTATCTTTCCCTAGCCTGCCACCAAACCAGTGGTACATGGTTGACCTGTTTCCTGGTTTCAACTTTAACTTGCGTGGCAGTGCCTACCGTAGCGACAGCGTAACCCGCTAGGACCAAACAAAGTAATGATTGAGTTTCGTGGTTATGGCCTAAAGAGTGACAGTCCAGAAGACCGTGCCACACGTATTGAACACCACAACTCTATCTGGGGACCGTTTGGTCGTAACCTACACGAAGACCTGATTGGTGTTGCCGGACAAGGCACAACCATGCGTACAGGCACAGAACCACGTAACATCCTGCACGGACGACACGAAGGCGGCACAATCCACGATGAGGTGGGTATGCGTCACTACTACGCTGAATGGTCTAAGTGGATGGGAGTGTCAGCACAAGAACCAAAACAGGAAGCTGCATAGATGGACCCTATTAGCGCAATGGCTACCGCATCGGCTGCTTTCGGTGCTATCAAAAAGGGAATGCAAGTAGGTCGTGACATTGAGTCTATGGCTGGTGACTTGTCTCGCTGGATGGGTGCGCTAAGTGATATTGACCAAGCACAGAAGGAAGCTAAGAACCCGCCTATCTTTAAGAAGTTATTTAATGGCACAAGTATTGAAGAAGAAGCTATTACTGCTTTTGCTAATAAGGAAAAGGCAGCAGCACAGCGATACGAACTACAGCAGTGGATTAGTTTGACTATGGGTAGGGCTAAGTGGGATGACTTAGTTCGTATGGAAGGTCAGATACGTAAGCAGAGACAGCAGACTCTATACAGACAGCGTGAACGTAGACAAAAGTTTGTAGAGATTATCGCATGGATTGTTATGCTTGGACTAGCTGCAGCAATTCTTTACTCTTTTATTATGTTCCTTATGTCTAAGCAAGCTAAAGCAGATGAAATAAAGTGGACTACATGCAGACTTGTTGACTATGAAAGAATTAAAGTAAAACAAAATCCATACACAGAGTATATCTGTACATATAGAGGTGCAAACAACACAATAGAAACTATAACGATTAGTGAGTTTTGTCCAAGAATATCAATGCGTATATAACCCACGCAAAAAAGATGAGCCTACATTAAAAGAAACGCTAAAGTCAATTAGGGAAAAGCTACAGTGAAAAAGCCACAAAAAAGTCTAGCAAATTGGACACGGCAAGATTAGCGTACTAAGTCAGGTAAGCCTTCTGCAAAAGGTGACAGGAGAAAGATATTTACCTGCAAAAGCAATAAAATCCTTGACAAGTGCAGAATATGATGCTACAACTAAGGCAAAGAGAAAAGGTAAAGCTGCAGGTAAGCAGTTTGTTGCACAGCCTAAAAAATGTTGCAAAGAAGACAGCAAAGTTTCGGAGAGGCTAATGCTTAATTTATTAATTGGACCTATCGCTAATTTAGCAGGAACATGGTTAGATGGAAAAGTTGAAAAGACTAAAGCAGAAGCTGCAACTAAAGTGGCAAGGGCTAAAGCAGAAGCTACAGTCATGGAAAGAAAAGCTACTGGTGAAATTGACTGGGATTTGGAGATGGCTAAAGGAAGTCAGTCTTCGTGGAAAGATGAGTGGCTTACCGTTTTGTTCTCTATTCCTCTCGTTATGGCGTTTATTCCGGGGATGGAAGAAGTAGTCTCCAATGGATTCGCACAACTCAACGCAATGCCTGAGTGGTATCAGTACAGTCTTGGTGTTATCGTTGCTGCCAGCTTTGGTGTACGCAGTGCTACTAGGCTCTTTGGTAAAGGGAAGTCCTAGCGCAGATGTGGAGTATGCACGACATAACAACAGAAGAACAAGCGAGGAAGAATAGTGAAAGTCGCAATGGAAAGAATACTGGCGTGGAAGATACTACCTCGTCTAATGATGTTAATGATGTCAATATCAGCGTGGAGAGTGGTGGAATGGTTTATGACACTACCCGACCCGACAACGCAGCAGTCAGCACTGGTGTCTGTAGTCACGGGGGCCATGACAGGTGCATTTGCGGTATGGATGGGACATGAGAAATGAAATATCGTAAAGAAGACTTTATACAAAAACTAATTGCACATGAAGGTTTACGCCTTCAGGTATATCAAGATACACTTGGAATTGATACTATTGGTATTGGACGTAACCTAGAAGACCGTGGCATCACTAAAGAAGAACTGGACTGGATGGACATACCTAATATGGCTATTGTTCACTGAAGGTACTGAAGCAGATGCTGTATCTAGCACAGAATGACGTGCAGATCGTTGAAGAAGAACTTGTTCGTGCGCACCTTGCGTAGACAATAGACGCTGTACGTCAACTTGTACTTGGATATGGCATTCAATATGGGTGTGCCAAGACTGTGTAAGTTTAAGATGTGGAATGCTATCCATAATGAAGATTTTATTAATGCAGCAAAAGAAATGCTTGACAGCAGGTGGGCAATTCAGGTAAAATCAAGAAGTACAAAATTAGCCCACGCAATGCATCATGGAGAGTTTAGTGGCTAGACAACTTACAGAAAAACAACAAGCACTACGTAACGTCCTGTTTGAAGAAGCAGGTGGTGATATGTTGCAAGCAAAGAAACTGGCGGGATATGCTGACACTTCTAGTACTGCAGAAATTGTTAAAGGTCTTAAAGAAGAGATACTTGAGGCGACTCAAATGTACATGGCACGTAATGCGCCGAAAGCGGCGATGGCGATGACAGGTGGCTGTATAACCCAACAGAGTTAGGCATACGTGATAAAATGGGTGCTGCTAAAGAATTGCTTGACCGTGTAGGTTTGGTAAAGACTGAGAAGATGCAAGTAGAAGCATCGGGCGGTGTAATGCTTATGCCACCTAAAGCTGTTGTAGAAGATGATGAGTAATGGCATCAGGTTTTAAAAGAACAAATTACGGAAGTTATTATATACTTAGTCCAAGTGGAAATAAGGTTTGCATTGATAAATCAGATGACCGCCCCGGAACTTGGACTTCTGGTGGTCAATTTTATTCACGATTAAATGACGCGAAAGCTGCTGTTATTCAAAGAATAGAGAGTGGTGAAGATTTTAATAGTGGTGGTCTATCCACTAAAAAATATATGAATCCTGTTAAAATTATGGACAACCGTAAAAATAAATGACTAGCTTTATTGATTGGGATGCACCTATTAAAGAAGGTAGAAAAAAAGATACTGTCCTAACTGCGTAACAAAAACATGAAACGTAAAGGCAAAATAGACGTATATGTTTAGATTGTGATACATTATTTATTAGGCCAACAAATGACACGCAGCATAGGCAAGTGGAAGCTACCACAGCCAACAGACATTAAAGAAGAAAACGAATGGATACAGATACCTCGCATTGCAAGGACTGTACCTTTTGGTTATAAACAAAACGATGAAGACCCCGACATTCTTGACCCTATACCAACAGAGTTAGACCTATTAGAGAAAGCACGTAGCCACGTAAATCAATACAGTTATCGTGAAGTAGCAAACTGGTTGAGTGCTAATACTGGCAGATACATCTCACATGTGGGATTAAGGAAACGGTTACAGAATGAACGAAGACGTAAGAACCAAGCTAAAAGCCTCCTCAAGTGGGCAGAATATGCGGAAACGGCAATCGCCAAAGCGAAAGTCTCCAAGAAAAAGAACAGGCTCCAAAGCAAACAGTTAGTATAGAAGAAGTAGCATCCATAGAGTATGATACATCTGTAGCAGAACATGCTAATGTACTATTTAAACCTAACGATGGTCCACAGACAGACTTTCTAGCTGCATCAGAACGTGAAGTATTATATGGTGGTAGTGCTGGTGGTGGTAAAAGCTATGCCATGCTATCAGACCCACTACGTTACATGGGGCATCCTGCATTTAGTGGGTTGCTACTGCGACATACAACAGAAGAACTAAGAGAACTTGTATTTAAGTCGCAGGAGTTGTACCCAAAAATCTGGCCCGGTATTAAGTGGTCAGAAAGAAAGATGCAGTGGACTGCACCATCTGGCGCAAGGTTGTGGATGTCGTATCTTGATAGAGATGATGATGTCTTGCGTTATCAGGGTCTAGCGTTTAGCTGGATAGGGTTTGACGAGTTAACACAATGGGCCACACCATACGCATGGAATTACATGCGGTCTCGTTTAAGGTCCACTGCACCTGACTTGCCAATCTACATGAGGGCTACAACTAACCCCGGTGGTCGGGGACATCATTGGGTTAAGAATATGTTTATTGACCCTGCACCGTATAATAGAGCGTTTGATGCAACAGATAGTGAAACAGGAGAAGTATTACGATACCCTGCAGGACATGAAAAAGCTGGAAGACCTTTATTTAAACGGCGATTTATCCCAGCAAGACTATCTGACAATCCTTATTTGGCAGAGTCGGGTGACTACGAAGCCATGCTACTCTCCATGCCAGAGCAACAAAGAAGACAACTCCTTGACGGAGATTGGGATATTAAAGAAGGTGCAGCTTTTACTGAGTTTGACCGTAACATTCATGTTATTGAGCCTTTGATACCTAACAATTGGGTTAAGTTTAGGGCTTGCGATTATGGTTATGGTAGTAAGTCTGGTGTTGTTTGGTTTGCTGTTGCACCTGATGAACAACTTGTTGTATATAGAGAACTCTATGTTAGTAAAGTCCTTGCCACAGATTTGGCAGATATGATATTAGACTTAGAAGCAGGAGATGGTAATATTAAGTACGGTGTGATTGATTCTTTGTGGCATAAACGTGGGGATACTGGTCCTTGCCTTGCAGAACAAATGATTAGTAGAGGATGCAGGTGGAGACCATCAGATAGAAGCCGTGGTAGTCGTGTAGCAGGTAAAAACGAAATACACAGACGTTTACAGGTAGATGAATTTACAGAGGAGCCTAGACTTGTTTTCTTTAATACTGCACAAATGTCATATCACAGTTACCGCCATCCCTGGATAAGAAAAATCCAGAAGACATTGATACATAGTGAAGACCACTTGTATGATGCGTTGAGATATGGTATAATGTCCAGACCAAGGTTTAGTATATTTGATTATGATACAGGTCAAGGACCAAGAAATAATATGCCTGTTGCAGACAGCACCTTTGGGTATTAAGGAAACACCATGAACGAAGAAGAAATTATGATTGAAGACGATGCAATTGCATTGGAAGATACAGAAGATTCTGTAACTGACGATAGTGATGTATCAGGTATGATTCCATTTATTATGGAAAGATACCAACGATCAGAAGATTATCGTTATACAGATGAAGAGCGTTGGCTACGTGCCTATCGTAATTATCGTGGTTTATATGGACCTGATGTACAATTTACAGAGGCAGAAAAGTCTCGTGTGTTTATTAAAGTAACTAAGACAAAGACGCTGGCAGCATATGGACAGATTGTAGATGTCTTGTTTGCTAATCAGCGTTTTCCTTTATCCGTAGAGCCTACTGAATTACCAGAGGGCGTAGTAGAGGATGTAAATTTTGATCCGCAAGAGCCAGAACAACTACGTGGGAAACTGCACTATCTACTAGCCCATATGGTTTTGCTGGTGATGGAAATGATTTGCCACCGGGTGCTACAGCACAGTCACTACAAGAAAAGCTAGGTGTAGTACAGAATAAACTAGAACCTGTGCAAGACAAATTAAAAGAAGGTCCGGGTAAAACACCTACAGCAATTACATTTAGCCCTGCTATGATTGCAGCTAAAAGATGCAAAAGAAAATACATGACCAACTAGAAGAGTCAGGGCATCTAAACATTTACGCAATGCAGCATTTGAAATGGCGTTGTTTGGTACAGGTGTAATGAAAGGTCCATTTGCTACAGATAAAGAGTATCCAATTGGGAGATGATGGTGAATATGATCCAATGTTTAAAACCGTTCCACAAGTTGAACATGTATCATGTTGGAATTTTTATCCAGACCCTGATGCAAATAGCATGGATGAAGCACAGTTTGTAATTGAAAGACACAAAATGTCACGTTCACAATTGCGTACTTTAAAAACGTCCTTACTTTCGTGATGTAATTGATGAGTGTATTCTTTGGCGAAAACTATACTAAAAAATATTGGGAAGATGATTTATCTGACTATGCACCTGAACATGGTATTGACCGTTTTGAAGTTCTTGAGTATTGGGGTATGGTCGATACTGAAATGCTTGAAGAACAGGGTGTAGAAATTCCAAAAGAATTAAAAGAGTTTGATGAATTACAAGCAAACATTTGGGTGTGTAACAACAAACTTATTCGTATGGTTCTTAATCCATTTAAACCTAGCAAGATTCCTTATCATGCTGCGCCATATGAACTAAACCCATACTCATTCTTTGGTATTGGTATTGCAGAAAACATGGACGATACGCAAACATTAATGAATGGCTTTATGCGTATGGCTGTTGATAATGCTGTATTGTCTGGCAACTTGATTGTAGAGGTAGATGAAACAAACCTTGTGCCGGGTCAAGACTTGTCACTATATCCGGGCAAAATATTCCGTAGACAAGGTGGCGCACCGGGACAGGCTATCTTTGGTACTAAGTTCCCTAATGTATCACAAGAAAATATGATGTTATTTGATAAAGCACGTGTACTAGCAGATGAAAGTACAGGCTTTCCATCGTTTGCTCATGGACAAACAGGTATATCAGGCGTAGGCCGTACTGCATCTGGTATTTCTATGCTTATGGGTGCAGCACAGGTGGTACAAAAACAGTTATTAAAAATGTAGATGACTATTTACTGCGTCCTTTAGGGAGGTTTCTTTAGATTTAACATGCAGTTTGACTTTGACCCTGAAATAAAGGCGACTTAGAAGTTAAGGCACGTGGTACAGAAAGTCTTATGGCTAACGAAGTACGTAGCCAAAGTTTGATGCAGTTCTTGCAGATTGCAAGCAGCCCAGCACTCGCACCTTTTGCTAAGTTCCAATATGTAATCCGTGAGATTGCAAAGTCTATGGACTTAGACCCTGACAAAGTAACCAACAATATGGATGAAGCTGCACTACAAGCAGAAATTATGAAAGGGTTCCAACAGGAGCAACCACAGCCACAGGCGGGTCAACAAGACCCACAGGCAGCGGCTAACCCATTAGACCCTACAGGTGCAGGTGGCGGCACAATAGGCACTGGACAGGTTCCTGTGCCGGGAGAACAAGGATTTAGTGAAATGGAATCAAGACAAGTACCGCAAGCAGGTGATCAGCCGCCTCAAGCCAATGGTCAACAACAAGGACCAATGGGAGGCATTCAATAATTACTTGGATGATGCGATAGAGCAACATTACAAAGTAATGGAACAATCAACAGATACTATTGCACTACATAGACAGCAAGGTGCAATAGCAGTATTACGTAGACTAAAACAACTTAGGGATGAAATTAATGGCTCTGAATAAACAAATGGAAATGTTTGATGAAGGCGGTCTTGAAGACGATGGTGGCACTGTAGACCCTGTGTCTGGTAATGATGTACCACCGGGTTCGTCTAAAGCAGAGGTGCGAGATGACATTCCTGCACAGTTGAGTGAGGGAGAGTTTGTATTTCCTGCTGATGTCGTGCGTTACATTGGCCTTGAAAAACTTATGATGATGCGTCAACAAGCTAAGATGGGTTTGAAGATGATGGATGAGATGGGTCAGATGGGTAATAGTGATGAAGCTACTATTCCTGATGATCTACCTTTTAGCATGATGGACTTAATTATTGTTGACAACGAAGACGAAGAAGAGTATAATGATAAAAAGAAATGCAAGAGGGAGGAGTTGTTACTCCACAAGATGCTGGTATATTTTATCAACCATCTCAATTTGAAAAAGAAGGCAACAGACCGGGCGTAGCAACAGCAGCACCAGATGCAGCATCCCGTCAGTTTGTACAACAATCACAGCAAGCAGCTACACCTACTGTTAGATATGAACAACCACAAACAACTTTTGGTGATTTTTGAAACCTCCACAGGAGGACCTCAAACAATTACTATTGTCAATAAAGAAACAGGAGAAAAGAATTAATTACTTTTATTCCCGGCGTTACAAAAATAAAAGAAGGATTTGTGCGTGAGGAAGACTATGTACCTAAAGAAATTGTTCCTGAAACGGAAACAACTAGGGTAGAAACAACAAGAGTTTCTAGTGAAGAACAGACAGGTGGGGAAGACCGTGACTCTTATGGTCCTACTGATGAAGAAATATATGGTCCGGGTGGTGGACGATTTGGTATTGGTTCGGGTAATGAACAAGAAAAGTTTGGTATTTCTTTGATAATGCTGGATTATTTCCGGGTATGTCGGCTGCATTTTCTGTAGCATCAAATAAACCTTTACCTTCTAGTGCTTCTGTTACTTTTCAAAATGAAGATGGTAAATTTACTTTGACTGGTGATGAACACAACAAGTTAAAATAGAAAGATAAATCAGGCTCAAGAAACTCTGATGCAACAAAGGCTACCTTTAAAGAATTACAATTTAAAGCAACAAATAGGAAGCGGCAGCTAAAGCTAAAAAAATAGCAGAAGAAGCAGCTAGAAGTAAAGAAATAGCAAGACAAAGAAGTATAGCCGCCAGCTAGCTAAACAAGCAAAAAGAGAAGATGAACTGCAAAGTCAAAAAGGTTTTGATTTTAGGAAGATTATGAATTTGGTTCTGGCTATACACAATCAAATGAAACAACAGGGGATCAAACACCTCAAGATGGTGGCTTGATTCTTCAGGCCAAAGTTTTGCCTCCGATGAAAGTGATGAGGTCAGTACAGGAGGTTTAATATCTAAACCAAAACCTAAAGCTAAAAAGAAAATGAAGCGTGGTGGATTAGCTTCTAAAAAATAATCTACAATATGTTGGCTACTCATCCCCCATCTACCCGACAGGTGTATGGCTACGGT
>UEXL01000363.1_pt1 | contig 16672 bp, 18 predicted proteins | sample 1796671 | NCBI WGS metagenome assembly UEXL01 (sample SAMEA4772471, study PRJEB27181) | metagenome | reverse complement strand
GGTGTTTTGGAGTATGATTGAGCCAAAGGCAGGAACGCCTTTGCTACGGATCGCAAAAGTTCGTCGGCTTCTTCACGGGGAACTTCGGGCAAAGCCTTCTTGAGATCGTGAAAGCCCATACGCATGAGCATGATTGCGCCCAGTGCTTCGCTTGAGCAATCCTCTTGGGATGTGAGGCCAAATGCGTCAAGACCTTCTTTCCACACCCCGACGACTTCTTCAAGTGCGTCGCACATTTGCAGTGCTTCAAGCATTGTAAAAATGTCGCTGTTGCCGTGCAACAATTCAGCGTATTCTGTGTGCTTCAACATCAACGCTGGGATTGTTTGATAGCCTCTTTCAGTCATTGATTGTCCCTCCTTGATTTCACCACAGCCCAACCCGATGCGAATGCTTTGTCCAATTGCTCATAAGGATTTTCAACACGGCTTCCGCCCTTGCTTCCAGTGAACCTTAGCGGTATGGACTGTGCAGTAAAATTGACATTCATTGTATATCCAGCCATAGGTTGTTCTATGGTGTTGTTGAAAGTGTAGTCGTCGGCGTCGTGAATATCCCTTATCTCCGCAATCGCATTTTGTTTCAAATCTCCAAAGGTTTGTTGAATAATTAAATCGGGAGTGTCGCCGTTTATTGCGAATTGTTCATCGTCATAATGGAGTTCGTAATCAAAAACCATGCTCACGGAACCCACGCTATCGGTCAATCTCCCTGCTGTTTCACCCATCTTCAAGCACCCCCGCTTCGGCTAATGCCTTACGCATGACTCGCCACTCTTCGGGCGACTTTTCGGAGAAGTGTGCTTGTATGACAGTCAAGACGCTGACCTGTTCGTTGCCACCGACGGCTTCGGCCTTTTCCAACCACTCGCCAATCTCGGTCAATGAATCACGGACTTCACGGTGCAATTTCACTGCGGTGTCCAATCCCTTGTAGTCAAGTGTTCCCGACTCCATCTGTTCCTCTTGCATCAGATCTATGTGAGCGTTGAATAGCCCATTAAGTCGTTGGAGGTTTCGCTCGCTTTGTTGCATGGCTGTGCGTGCGCTGTCAATAGCGGCGGGCATAATCTCCATGTTGACTTGTCGTTGAATAATGGGTTGAGTGTGATTCTCCATGTGTTGAGCAAGAGCCGCTTCGCTTATGTCCAGTTCGGTCGCCATATCATCCATACTGACAAGACGCTCAAGGACAGCGTGTTCAATGTTTGCTCTTTCGGGATGGGTGCATAGAGGACAGTCGGTGTTGCTGTTGTTATGATATTCCCCGGAATGCCTTCTCATGTGGCGGTGTGTGGTGCCTTCGGGCCAGTCATGGGTCATATCCAGTTCAACGGGTTCAAGCAATCCAATACGGATTTGTTGTTCCCATTGATCGCGCCTATCGTCTTGACAAAAGGGACAATTCCTGCGGACACGCCTCCCCGTCATGTGTCAACGATAGCGGGTGAGTTTATTTCACTTTTCATTTTTACGGCGATGAACGCCGCAAAAGTCGGCTCCAACCATCGGTCGGTTTTTACACGGAGAACCGTCTTTTTTCGTAGCCGCACATTTCTTCGGTGTTTCGTGTTTAATCACTGGCGCAGGAACAGGTTTCACATCATACGCTTGTGATTGCGGGACGGAATACCTGCGCCCATCAATAGCGAAAGGATGCGTATTGCCTAATGGCGATTGTCGCCGTAAGGATCAAGCCAAAAAAACATAGCCATGACAGCACTCGTTCCCAGTGCTGGCCCTTTCCAAACCAATACGACAAAAGAGAAGAGGGATAAAGGAGATAATGTAAATCATCGTCGCACTTTCAACCAATAACTTCTTTGGACTCAAAATATCAATCGTAGCCGACGACCACGACACTTCTCCACTAATTGCTTGTTCTTCTTCGTTTCCCATCATGCTATCACAGTCCTAATGGTGCCATTTTACCGGCCATATTCACACCTTGTCCCATCGTTGCCCCGATGCCACCTTGATTTTGAACAGCGTTGCCCATCATGCCTCCAAGAAGGCTTCCAAAGAATCCGGGTTGTTGTGCCCCATTCATGGTGTTCATCATCATGCCTTGCTGGTGTGCCGCAAGGAACATTTGTAATTGTTGTTGATTTGCATTCAGCACATTCTGTGCCGCACCCTGTGTCTTTTGTAGTGTCAACGCAAGGTTTTCCGGCGAGAGTGTTGCGAGGCTTGAAGGCATTGAACCAGCATCTAATTTCATTTTGTTGTCTTCAATCGTGAATGAAATGTTGTTGAAGAACTCTTTGAGCGACAATTGCACTATTTCTCCAACCAAGTCCAACATCAAGGGCAGGTTTTGGGTGACGATGAATGCTGACACAGGGTCATACATTGACAACAATTGAGAGGTTGCGAGAACTGGATCGTTGGCGGCTTGTTGCATCATCGGGTTCTGTGCTTGTTGCATCATACCCATAGCACCCATTTGCTGTGGTTGTCCGAATTGTTGCATTCCGCCGAATTGGTTTTGCTGTGCGGCCAAAGAAGGCGCACCGAATTGCTGTGTAGTCTGTGGTTTATTTCCACCAAATCCAAAAAGTCCCATATTATTCACCTGTTTATTGCTGTGCCATCATTGGCTCTTGGGGCACCATAGTGCCTTGCATGTCTTGAGGGGAAACACCCATCATTGATTGTTGTTGCGCCATTTGCTCCAATTGCATGGCTCTCATGTCAAAGGTCACTGTCACCAGATCTGCAACACCCGTTATGGGGTTCGTGTGCTGATTGAGAACTACTCCCTTTGAGTATTGAGCGTCTTTTTGAATCATTTGAAAGAACTGGCTGTATTTTGCCAGCGATTCGGGGGTTGAACGGTTTTTGCTTTGTGACTTGCTCAAACCGGGCACTTTCAAGAAACGAGTGCCCTTAGCGACTACTTTGCCGAAGCCTTCTTCGGCTAATTCGTGTTCATCAACCATGCACCTCAAGGTGTGGTAAATGTGTAAATGTGCGGGGCAAAGAGTGGCATTCATTTCATCCCCATGATCACCGTGTGTGCGTGCGAGGGGTTTTCGTGCTTGTCCAGTGTCTTCATCAAACCAATAAATATCGGCCAACGACAACCCTGTTTTTTCATCAACAATATGGTTGTATGCGTTGTCACCTTCAAGGAAACGGCGCACATCAACACCACAGCAAGCACACTCATGTGCGGCATTGTAGCGATATATTTTGAAAAGCCCCAAATTGTAGTTTGGGGGGCGAAGGGCTTTACGCATTTTCTTGATGTTCTTTTTGCGAGCCTTTCGTGGGTTTTTGGTGTTGGTGACGAGTTTAAGTTCCACTGTCGGGATGAGGGATTCTCCCTCAACGCCACCATTCGATCCAGCGGTAGCCATTTCAGCCCGCTGTTGGGTTTTCAACATATCATAAGAAACGCCTGTTTGGACAGCCAGCATCTTTAATTCATCGTCGGTTAAACCGTTGAGTGAAATGCCGCCGCCGCCGAATGGATTGAACCTCACCTTACTCCCCCCTTGACCCTGTGAGGACTGACAACATGAAAAGGGTTGCGGCCTAAATCATGTTCAATGTGTTTATAACGGCACCTTCCACATTCAAACCGTATTGAGCCGCCATAGCCTCCACATTGGTTGCCACTGCGGCTCTCCTTAATCGCCTCATGTCCTCTTGAAAGGGTGCGACCATAGGGTGCTGACGCTTGAGTCCCAAGTCCCACATCTGTTGGGATTCATTCGTCCACCACAAATCCATTTTGTTGAGAACCAAACACACTACACCCGGTTTGTAATTTTTGGCTTTTTTCTTCATGCTTCGTGAGAAAGTGCTGGGGTATTGTTTGTTGACAATAATGTCGGTAATATATTTGAAGCCAGCAACGGCTTCTTGCATAGCAGGTTGCGACCAAGTGACCCTATCGTCAACAACAAAGAAAACAACACTGGTGTTTCTCTTTATCATGTCCTCGGCCCACAAGTTCCAGTATTGTGATTGACCCCCTATGTCCGTTGTCATAATAGGCGTCTTTTCGCCTTTCCACCGAACTTGTTTCTTTGTTGAGTGTGGCATTTGAAAGACACCGTGCTTAACCGGATGAGTGGTTCTCATCTCATGCGGTATCGGATCGATGTCACCCGGCACAGTCAAGTATTGATCAAGTGTGGTTTTGCCAGCCAAAGAAGGCCCAAATATAGCGATTTTATGTGGCCTAATCAAACGATAAACATAAGCCGCTAATTGAGCAGAACCCATTAGCAAATGTCCAGCAAGCATCCATGTTGCCATTCACTTCACTTCCCCCGAATCCAGTTCCAAACAGAAGTCGGGTTGATGTCAAGCCAAAGGTCTAATCCAAGTAAGCCGAAAAAGGTGATTGCGATTCCGCCAATAAAAGCAATTATGGATTTGACAGTCCAAGCGGCTCGCTCCATTCTTCGATCATAAGCGTTTTCAGCGAGGATTGCTGACATGGCTTCGGCCTGTCGCTCTTGTGCAGTGTTGAAAGGCCACATAATGTCCCACCATACTACTCGTTATTATTCTCGTTTTTGACTTCTTCGGTATTCGGCAATCCAAATGTTTGCTGTGAAGAAGGATCTGATACTTGTTGCCACTGCTGTTGCTTATACATCTGTGACTCTTGGGCCATGTTGTAGTCCTTTCTCATGCGGCGTTGTTGGAGTCTTTGTTGGTTGCGAAGCCATTTGTCATGGCGACCTTCTTGAGAGAACTCGGCTCGGAGTGCAAGTGAGTCACGAATACCTCCGACATGAAACAGAACCATAGCAACACATAGGAAGCCGAAAGCAATAAGGCCATATTGAAGGCCCATTTCCCCCGGACTTGCACCGGGCAAATACCACTCTAAATGCGACACTGTGACCGAAACACCAGTCAAAAGTGATTGCCATAAAAGCATAGCAATTAAATTGATGTCAATTCTGTTGTTGTCGTCGCCGCCGACCCACGGGGGCACACGCTGTGGTTGGGGTGCTATCGGTTGTTGCATTATTCATCATCTCCTTTTTGTCGGTTTTTGAAGAACTCTTTCAGCATGTGGCAAACGAATGAGGATTTTGATTCTCGGCCCCTTGCCGCTTCCATTTCAGCGAACAATTCATCGGGCATCACGACTGACACATGACGGCTCATGTGTAAATCCCACTCCTGTCAAGGCTATGAAGGTTGTGATTAAATACGACGACGCTATCCGCTATCTATGTCAAACCCCAATATGCCGGAGGCCGTCGCCGCCATGCGCTCATACAACCGAATTGTAAGCGCATCACCGAATAGTGCCCCTCTCTTATCGTCGTGGATCCAACGCCACACCGATGAGAACTTGGCCGCTGACTTTGATTTCAAAGCCGCTGTCGCAGTGTTGGCACATTTTAATCACCCACTCTATTCCACTGCTTCAAACCAACCAACAGGCACCACGGCATGGGTTTCTTTGATGAATGGGGCTGAAAGTATTCTTCAAGACGAAGCGGTTTGGATTGACGATCAATTGTTGATTGCGAACATCACACGCCCAGTGCGTTTGTTTGACAGCGACATATCATGGTTGAATCAGTGGGCTGTGGCGAACAATGTGTCGGGGAACACGGAAACCGCATACCTCGTCAATTCTTTGATTCAGCAATTGCAGACCTGTGAAGGAAACAACGGCCCGACTGGTGCCGCTGGGATTTCACACACCAACCACATGCCAATGGCCCCTATTCCCTAAACATCGGCAAACGACGAGTATTAGTCGGGGTATTGTGGCTTGATTCCACCTTGCCCATCATCTTTTCTTCGGGTGTAAATACTCTTGAGGGCTTGCCGTCATGGTGCCCATAAACGATTGGTTTATCGCTCCAACAAGCCCTGCAACCCTTTTGTCCCGTTAATGGATCTATGTTTGAATTGCACTGCGGTATGTTGCCTTTTTCGGTTTTCGGGCAAATGACATACCCCGGAGCAACGGTGTCATAAGACGAGGGCACTATATTGGGGTGGGTGAGCAATTCCGAAATTAAATCTCCACCGGGCAAATCGTGATGTGTTTTCTTTCCGGGCATTGAAAGGCGAAGTCGGATATTGTCGGGGTTCCAATCCTCCCATCCTCTTGCGTCTAAAAAGTTCTTAATTGTCGGGTATTGTCTTGAAGCAAGCCAAAGGTCTTGTTTGTCATGATCGGGTTGTTGTTCCATAATGTCAGCAAGAAGCGATAATTCACCCTCCGTCAAATCACCACTGACTTTACCTCTCACCGGAGGTCGGCTTCTCCTTGTCATTTTGTATTGAGCCGACATTGGGGACAATGACTCTTTGTAAGCCGAAGCCAAGCGCATTGGGTCGTTCAACAGCATTCGTGTTCTGCCCCACATGTTGTTTTGAGCGTTGTTGAAAAGAAAATGATTTTTGCACGCATAGCAATTGCCGCACGCACTGTTTGGGTCTTCCGGTGTTGAATAAGGGCAAGCAAGTGGTGAAGTGTCAAGAATTGAAAGACCGGGCATGGCTTTTGCTCTCCCATACCCATAATGTGTTTTGAGGGCTTCGTCCAGCCTGTCAATTTCGGGGACACCTTCGTCCTCTATTATGTCGTACCATTCAACGATTTCACGGCCTTTTAACGGCCAGTCCACCTTTCTCGCCTTTGCACCACGACCTCCAATAGCCGCACGCATTTGGTCGGGATTGTTGGCAATCCAATTAGCGATTTCTTGAAAACCGCCACCGCCCGTTCTTTTTGTCCCACTTTCTTTCGCTGACGGAAAACCGCCACCGAGGTTGGTGTCCCAATCATACATTTCCTCCCAGTCGTCGGGATTGTTTGAAATTGCTTTGATAAGAACAGCCCCAAGTTCAGCCAGCCCTTCGGCTCGTTGAACATTCGTCCAATCAATGCCTTTAGGAAAATACATACCGTGAGGGGTCACGACACCAGTGTTTCCTGCGAATCGTGTTCCTTGAGTGATAGGTATAGGGTCAGCCATTTCGCCGACTGGCCCTGCTGGGAACATAACGAAGTCGCCTGTTCCTGTAATTTGGTGAGGGAGAGGGCGACCCATGTGTTCGGTTTGTGTTTTCGTTCTTCGTCCAAATAGGGGGTGAATAGGCAATTCTTTATGATCTTCGGGTTCCATCACAGCGGGGTCGTCCCGATAAACGATATTCCCTTGAGCATCGTATGTAAATGGGCGATATGTCACCAAATCCGCTTGTTGCCCTTCTTCATCAAGGACTCTTGCGTTTCCATTGTGATCAAGTTCAACATCATAATTGCGAACATCTTCGGGCAAAGCATCACCCATGAGGTATTGTTGGGACTCCGATACTGGCAAAGAGCCACTGATAGGAGCGTGAAGCGTCCTGCCCGGTGCCCTCGGAGTTCCTTGTATTTCTCCCCTAAATGCTTTGTTTCCGTGCCAAGCGTCTTGTTGTGCTGTCCTGTCAATTGACACCATTGGGTCAAGTAAAGGAACTTGGGTCGCCGCTTCAACACTGTGTTTTCCTTTTGATTTGCCGTCACTGCCGACCAATTTTCTTTGAATAGCCACCATACCCGGCCCTCTTCGTGCTGGGTCTTTTGGATCTGATGGGAACTGATCGAAGTGAAATGGGCGTAGTGCAGGAGGCAAACGCATATCACGACCGGGAACGGCTTGACTTATGTTGCGGAAAGTGGATATGGAGTCGTCCTTCGGGGTATTCCCAAGACCTATGTGTTTCTCACCAGCCCTCGTTCGTTTCCAGTCAAAAGGTGCCGCCATCAGTGTCCCCCCTGCTTTAGCACAGCCCACCCTTGTTCAAAGGCATTTTGGGGTTCGGAGTTCTCAAAGTCTAATAATGCTGTCTGTGCTGAACTTTCTTTTGGGAGAAAATGACCGTAGCCGTGGTTCTCCAACAATTGGTTTATTGAATGTCCGTCAAAGCCTTCAACATTCGCAACGCCGACCATTTCGGGCACTGGGCCACGCTTTTCGGGGTTGCCCGAAGTATTGTCGGGTCTTTGAATAATAGTGGTGTCAAACCCTATGTCTTTGTAATTTTCAATGTTTTTTGCACTGTCAAATGCCAACACTGGCTGACCTTCTTGGATTCTTTCGTCCAATTGCGCCATCATTGGTCTTGGGTCAAACCCAACACCATAGGTGCCCGGTTGACCGTAATACGGAGGGTCATTCACTAATTGCCCATCAATGTCCCATTCAGCCAGTGCTTCGGCACCATCTCCTTGCCGAACATTGACATTTTGAAGTGGTTCCCTCCAATTCAACAGGTTTTCCACTGGGGGCAAAGAACGCATGGTGGTGACATCGGGAGCGTTGCTCGGCCAAACCATTCCTTCAAACGGGACTTTGTTGTGGCGTATTTGACCCACATGCCCTGCTCTTTTGTTGCGGTATAGGTTGAGAGCCATACCGATTCGTTGATCGTAAGTCAAAGGCACACCATCTCGTATCAATGTGTCATAATACGCCAATGTGTCCTGCGGAATTGGATCCCCTCGTTTTCTTTCAGTGACATTCGGCCCCCGTATTCCAGTTCGCCAAAGGTCTTTCAGTCCTTGATCGTCTAATCCCTGTGTCATGCTCCAATCAATGTTTGTGCCTTGCGGGCTTTGATTTTTAACCGCTTCAATCAAAGCGGCTGTCGGAATATCCATTTCGTTGTAGTCACCTCCCATTTGAGGTAAAATGTTGAAGAACTCATTGGCTGGGCCACCATAAGGCACCTGTATGCGATTAGAACCTTGAGCGATGTTCCTTTCGATCATGCGGTGATGCGGGGTATTCTTTGACCCTGTGTGCCGAGCGAGTGGTTCTAAACCAAAACGACCCGACATATCAGCACGCATTTCAGCGAGCATGGCCGAATCAACCCGTCGTCCATCACGCTTTGGATGCCCCTTGTATCTCACCATTATTCTCACTCCATGTAAGGGTAATTTTGCGCTAAATCCTTCCAGCGTCGTCCACCCTTCCCAACCAATTTGGCGAGGCGTCGGTTCATGCGATCCGACCATGTAAGGGGTTCCTGCTGATTTTGCAGGGTGGCAAGAAGACTATTGGGCTTTTGGAGGGCTTGGACGAATCGGTTTTCCGAAGGTAATGGTGCAAGGGGTTTCGGTGTGCCCGTGTCGGGAGTATTGGAGAGTCCGGGCACCATCTCAAGCATCGGTATTCCCGGTGGCCCTGTGTCCAACACCCCGCCTTCTATTGGAGGGATGCGTTGGCCGGGTCGTAATGGGACGCTATCAATGTCCATCATCGGTTGAAATGACGCATCATTCACACCCATTGGGATAAAGTCGTCGCTGTTGTCCCACCGTGCTTGAAAATACTTATCCCAAAAATCACGGGCTGTGTATGTTTCAGCCGGACTTCGTTTCAAATCGGGTGCTTTAGGGAAAAGTGCAGGGAGTGAATATCGGTAATTGTCAACCAAGTCTGTTCCTAACCCTTGACGACGAAAAGCAGGGTCAACCACCAAGTCTTCAACCATAGGTGCATTGAGAGGACGAACATGCTCCATACCCTCAATCCATGTCAATTGACCTGCTGAATCTTCTCTTGGGAACCACCCCATACCCTCAAGCCCTTTCGTATGAGGCCAAGTGCGATCACCAAAGTATGGGCGTTTGACCTCCATTCACCGCCTCTTAGTCGCCCTCGCTTTCCCATAGCAATTTCTCTTGTTTGGCTGGGGATTTGGTATGTTTCGTTTTGCTTGCCGGGTATGTTTTTCATATCACCAAACACGGGTCGTATTGTCAAGTCTTGCCATTCGGTTGGTTTCGTGCCCGATAGAATGCCGTGTGGTGGCACCATATCCATTGGGACGGGGACTACTACGTTATGGGTTGCTCCCTGTGCCGCCAAAAAATCCTTTGTTGCTTGGGGGTGCCCATAGAGAGGGTCTTGCCCAAACACCTTTGTCGCTGTGATAGGGTCAAGCCTTAATTCCGGTTGAATAACGAAACGACCTTCTTGGTCTTGAAATGATTGAGGCATGTCTTGAGTCACCCCTTGATTCATCATACCCTCGGCGGTTTGTAGCAAAGGATTGATTGACATAGGGTCAAGTGCGTTTTGAATCATGTCGTCGTCGTCGTCCCATTCTTCACCATCGTCAAGGACTTCGCCCTCCATTTCTTTCCATTTCTGTCGATCTTCGTCCGAACTGTGCAACCATTGTTCAGTCATTGGATCCCACGGCCCTGCTGTCATGGAGTCTTGGATTTGTTGAAGCATTTGCTCATGGGTGTATTCAACCATGTTCGGGGCACGGATTTGCCCTAAAGCATAATACATGTCTGCGGGCATTGTCATTCCTTTGCCCCCATCGGCACTGGGGTCGTGAACCATCTTTTTGCCGTCTTCGCCCATGAAAGTGGTGAATGCGTGTCCGTAAGGGCGACCAGCCAGTGGCCCCATGAGTGGAGTCACTTGAGCATGAACGAGTGTGTGATTCGGATTGGCACACATGTAATTGAATGAATTGTAATAGCAATCCCCGCCTTTGTTCTCGGCGGGTATGTCGTCTAAGTCGTCGTTTTTCAACAGACTAAAACCCACATCAATTGCGCCCATTCATTCACCCCATGATATGCGATCTTGCCACGAAGGGGCCGAGAATGGTGGGAATCTGTTCAATGTGGGCGGCAGGTTAGAATTGTGTCTTCGCAATTGCTTTGACGCTTCAAGCATGGCTTTCAATTCTTCAACCGTTGAGGGTTGTTCATTGTCCAATTGCTGATTGATTGAATGTGGGATGTAGCCAACCTTGTCCGGTGTTCCTTGATGTGTCAATTGCGTTCCGTCGTCTATTGACATTTGAACCGTTCCTTGATGGGGATAGCGAGCGTTGCTTTCTTGCCAATTGTTCAATTGTTGCTGGGCATTCATCACTGGTCTTCCGACAGTGGGTGCTATACCCAATTTGTGCCCAATGCCCGCCTCATCCAATTTGCGACCAAGACCTTGTAATGTAGCAAGACCCCCAGCACTCATGTAATTTTCTTGGAGCCTCCCAGTGTTTTCTAAAAGGGAGGCGAGGGTTGAATATCCCAACCCCATTCCTGCAAACGCAGGGTTGACATCGATCATCGGGCCTTGACCCAGCGCACTTATTGAACCACTGGACACTGGTGCCCTTGTCGCACCTGCCTCAAGCCTTGTGTCAAGTGCCGCAAGCATGGTTTCCCTTGCCACAGGCGGGAATGCTTCTCTATATTCGTTGGGATGCCCCATACCCTCCATATTAACACGAAGGATTTCGGCATCAGTCAAGCCACCACCACGCCCCCGTGCGGCCATTTGTTGAGCGTGGTGAGGGCGGAAATACATGTATTCGTCTCGTAAATGGTCTAATGGGTCGTAGCCAACGCCCATTTCGGCTTGGGCTTCATAGAACTGGTCTTCGTCTTCAAAGTCCTCCAATTTCAATCCAACATCTTCGGCACTTTCCCAGCCCTTCGTGCGTGCGAAGTCCTCAATGCTTTGGGAGTTCTCAAGGTGCCGGATGGCTTCTTTGATTGGTAATGAGCCGGAGGTTCTTAATCCCAATTCGGGAGGCATGTTGCCGAACTTGTTTGACATCATGTGGGGTTGAACGGCCATTTGATAGCGAAAGTCCTCACGCCCGATTTGCTTTTGCACGATGTCCCATGCGGTTTCAAACGGATCGGCGGAGGCATAGAAGCCCATGTCGCCACCGTGTGATTGACTGGCACATTCGTCCCATTCATCTAAGATTTTCTTATCCCGTGCTACGACTTGAAGGTGTTGCGCCATATCGGTTCCCGGCCCTGTGCCGTCTATGTTTTCAAGCATTTGCCTAAATTGGTCGCATGGCATTTCATCAAGATTTGTCCGAAGGCGTTGAGCATTTGATGGCGACATGTTATTTGATTTCGCCCAAGCCTGTGCCAATTTGTCTTTTGCGTCGTCGCAACATGAGTCACCGTCCTCCATTTGAACTTCTTCGGGAACTTCAATTTCACCGTATTCGTTTGGGGGTTGGGCGTCGGGGTATAACCCAATCCGAGGCCCGCCGTTGGGCGGCGAAGGTCGTCCTCCCATACTCGGCATGGGTGCGCTATGTAAAGCGGGTTTCAAATAACTGCCGATAGAACCACCCCGAACCCGTTCTTTTTTATGTCAAGAGTGTTAATCCTCACAACATTGATAAGCCATTGATGATGAGCAGTGGTTGAGCAACATGATGCCAAAACGGACAGCAACCAATCTTCATTCTCAAAGAAGGAACCGAGCGAAGCCACGGACGAGTGGCACAATCAAACAACATCGCCGCCGCAAAGGCGGTCGCTGACGCAGTGCGAAGCACTCTCGGCCCGAAAGGTATGGACAAAATGCTCGTTGACGAAGGCGGGGATGTTATCATCACCAACGACGGAGCAACCATCCTCGGTGAAATGGACATCGATCACCCTGCGGCGAAAATGATTATTGAAGTCGCAAAGACCCAAGAGCAAGAGTGCTACGACGGGACAACCAGTGCGGTCGTTCTTTCCGGTGAACTTCTCAAGAAGTCCGAAGAACTCATCACCCAAAACATCCATCCGACCACGATTTGTTCGGCGTTCCGTGAAGGAGGGCAGTTCATAGCAAGTAAATTGGACACTTATGCTGAAAAAACCGAAGATCGCTTGCTTGCTATCGCAACCACAGCACTCACTGGCAAATCATCGGCTTCAATCAAAGACCACCTCGGTGCTATTTGCGTTGATGCAGTGGAGGCACTTTCCCAAAACGGTTCCGTTGATCTAACTCAAATCAATGTAGTGAAGGCTGTTGGCGGCGACGCACATGACAGCGAACTCATCAGCGGTATTATCGTTGACAAAGAGCGAGCGCACAGCGGTATGCCAGCGGGTGTTTCCAACGGAAAGGTGCTTCTCTCATTGATTTCCCACTTGAAGTCAAGTCCACTGAAATGGACGCCAACATTCAAATCACCGATCCAAACCAAATCACTGCTTTCTTAGAGCAGGAAGAAGGCTACATCCGTGAACTTGTCAAGGCAATTGTTGACAGCGGTGCAACCGTTGTCGTTTGCCAAAAGGGAATTGACGACCTTGCCAAGCATTATTTGTCAAAGACTGGTGTTTTTGCACTTGAAAAGGTCAAGCGTTCCGACATGGAGGCACTTTCCCGTGCTACGGGTGCGGGTATCATTAACAACCTTGAGGATGCCGAAGACGCTCTTGGCTCATGTGAAAGCCTCACTGAAAAGAAAGTGGGTGAATTGCCAATGTCTTTCTTCTCCACACCGAACTCTTCGGCTGTCACCCTGCTTCTCCGAGGCGGGACAGCACCATTCGTTGAAGAAATTGAACGAGCGTTTGACGATGCGGTCGGTGTAGTGGCTGTTGCTTATGAGGACGGCCAAGTTCTCACTGGCGGCGGGTCAATTTATGCTTCTTTGAGCAGGGATCTCGCCAATCATGCCCTCACTATTGGTGGCCGTGACCGTATGGCGTTGGAGGCTTTCTCACAGGCACTTGAAGTCATTCCACGAACACTTGCTGAAAACGGTGGTCTTGACCCCGTTGACGAAATGATGGCACTACGCAAGGCACATGCCGAAGGAAACCATCATCACGGTGTCAATGTAATGACTGGTGGTGTCATGCACATGGGTGAAGCCGGTGTGTATGAGCCAAAGCGTGTCGTCGCACAGGCATTGAAGTCGGCTGTTGAAACAGCAACCATGATTCTTCGCATTGATGATGTTATTTCATCACGCAAGGCTGGCCCACGATAACGCTAAATGTCGTCTTCGCCCAACCAATCCCACGGCTGTAATTTATCACTGCTGATTTTAGGAGCGAAGTGTTTGCCGTCAACGGTGACACGGGGGTTCGTTCGTGACGAAGCACTGTGGATAACTTCTCGATCAACCATTTTGTCCCAAAAACCCGCCGCTTTTGGTTCAACCTTTGTAGCGTGGGCATGAAATTGCCCATCGTGGACGATTTGACCCATCATATCTCCTTCGATCTCTTGAATCATTTCACGGAGGTATGATTCGCCAAGCCCACTGTTCCTCACAGGGGTTGCGACCTCAAAGTGGTGAACATTCACCTGCCCTGTGTCAAAGTTCAATTGAGCCACACCTCTCGCCATTCCGTCCTCGGATTGCCACGAAACATCGGAGAACCCTGCTGGTGCCATCAGATCTGACATGTAATCGGGAAAGTTCTCTTTTTCCCGTGCTGATGCGCCACCTTCGGTGGGGCCAGCGTAGTCGGGGTCGTCCATGTCACCCCAGTCCTCATCGGGATAATACAGGGGTGCTTTGATGATTTTTCTTTCAATGTCCATGATTTGACCCCCTATCTCTTGGTATCGGTTATACACTTCACGGAGCCTTTCTTGGTTTTCTTGGTCGGCCTCCCAGTCATCCATTCGCTCGTCGTCAAAAAAACTTTGAGTCGTCGGTTTTGATCGGTATATCTCACGCTCAACCTCGTCTATTTCGGCTTCAATTTCTTTTTCAGCCGCTTGAAGTCGCTCAAGTTCTGTTTGCATTGACATTTGGTTCATAGCGTTGCCCCTTGCCCTGTGCCCCATTATTTGCGCCTGTTCTTCGGGGTTCTTATCAAGCAAAGCGTCCAACACCTCTTGTATTTGGCGTTGTGAGGATTCGCCGATGCGTGGGTGGGCTTTCAGCCACCGTATCCTTTCTCTTATGTCGCTCCAATCTTTGAACTCGCCCATAACCGCCCCTGTTTCGTGCCCTATGACTGACTGGTTCACCATCTCCGGTTTTACACCGTGCATGGCTTGGTGCATGGATTCGTGCGAATCAACCCTGCTTAGGTATTGAATCGCCTTTTCATCAAAATTGTCCGGCAAAGATCCACCATCAGCCAACATGGCTTTGGTTTTCCGGCCAATAGAAGGCTGAACTCTTGAGTATGAATGGGCTTTGTATTGGTTGGGCATTTCTCCCCACTCCGGCCCATACCACCAACGGTTTGGGAACAAACGAGCGACACCTGTGCTATCATCGGGCATAGCACTTGGGTTAAGTTCCCAGTCCTATGCCCCAAATCCACCGGGTTCATCGTGGGGGTTTTGTCGGTATTCCCATTTACTTGCGCTTTCTTTGAGCAAAGTAAAGGCCAGATCGAACGCCTTAGACAATGTAAGCCCTCCCACAATCACGGGGACATTGGATTCCGCCGAGAATGGTGTTGTATTCCACTTCTTCACCGGGCATGATGTAGCGTCCACACACTTTACAATTGCCGGGATATTTGGATCGGAACTTGGGGAACAGACCTTCTTGTTTCAGCACGCTGAATGCTCGGTCAAAGGAACTCTTGCTCATCGCTCCATCACCACCGAATACAGCCACGCTAAGGGGAGCAGAATGATAAGAATTGGGATTAAGAGCATGGCTCCCAGCCCTTTTAGCAACAAGACACCCAACGAGTCGCCTTGCATAATCAAAGCCGCCTCATAGAGTGAATGAAATGGGGTCTTGTTATGCTTATGAAGTCCTTTTCCCCTTCATCAAGAGAGTCCCAATTCATTAACAGTTCGTCAAAGGTCATGTGTCGCAAATTGTCAGTGTGCGCTGTTTCAACACGATACATCATATCATCGGGCAAAGCAACACGACCGGACATCTGATCACGCAATCGGTTCAATGCCCCAGCCATGTGTTCGTCCCTCGCCACATCGCTGTGATGCCAGCCAGTAGTTCCAAGTGGGTTGATTGGTTGAACCATTCTTGGGGCGACTTCATCCCCCTCATCATTGTAAGACCATTGTTTCCAAGCCGCCTTTTCCTCATTTGGTGGCAAATCGTAGTCGGGCAACATTGAGGCAATCCAAGCATAGAGTTCGTCTTCATCCATGAACTCACCGCCCATTTCATCAAACTCGTCCATGTAGCCTTGTGATTGCGGATCTTGCATCAAATTGACATATTCGTCCGGCGGGTTCTCCATGACTTTGATTGCTGGGTATGTTTCACGCATTGGGATGTCTTCGTCTAAATCGCTAATTTCAACATTGGGAACTGCCGAACCATACAACGCATAGGCCAGTGCTTCGTCCTTGTTCTCCGTCCAGTAATTGAAATCGTCGTGGATGCGGTCGCCACCGGAATACAACGGCGCACGCTCAATCGTCTTTATTTTACCATCGTTGGGGTGGTTAATGTCAAAGGGAGCCTTGATGAGTTCCCATGCCTTTTGCACAGCACGGTTAGCGTAAGCGTTATCTATGTCGGGATAACGATAAGAAAGCCTGTCAGCGGCCCTTAGCATATCCAAAAACCGAATCCATTCATCCCCGTCCATGTCTTTACTCCCCATCGCAAACAACCGAACATTTTCGGGCGAAACGGGTTCTTCAACCAACCAATGTCCATGTTCCGAACCAATGTCATAACCTTGTTCTTTTGGATCGTGAATCGTGTGTTCGGGTGTGGTATCAAAGGCAAGCATGGCTGGTGCTTCATTTCGGGCTTCCATTCGGTCAAGCGAATACATTTCCGGATCATCGGGGTCGTCTGCGCCAAACGACCAAGCCTCAAGACCTTCTTCAAGGATTTGTCGGGCGGCATCGGCTGTTGTCCCGTGCCAGTATTCCATGTTTGGGAACGCCTTGATGAGTTCCCACGCTCGGTCAAAGGCGTCATTCATCGTGAACCAC
>UEXL01000310.1_pt1 | contig 16736 bp, 17 predicted proteins | sample 1796671 | NCBI WGS metagenome assembly UEXL01 (sample SAMEA4772471, study PRJEB27181) | metagenome | reverse complement strand
TGAAATGACGAGCCTGACGCCGTATACCGGCCTGTACCTGGGCTACAAGGTGGAGAAGGGGCAGCTGGGGGTGGATACGGAGGTCACCGTTGAGAAAACTCACCTGAACAGTGTCTCCGATATTCTCGCCGACCAGTTTTATCTGGGTGAAAAAGTGCCCAGCGAGGAAGCCGTGAGGGCGCCGGTAAAACTGGGCCTGTCGGTGCTGCGCAGTCGCTCCGGTGAAATTACCTTGCCGGTGAAGATGTCCGGGATCTGGATGATCCGAGCTTCAGTGTTAGCGGCATGATTCTCAAGGTGCTGACCAATATCGTGGTCAAGGCGGCGACGGCACCGTTTTCTGTGCTGGCTGGCCTGGCCGGCGGCGAGAACCTGGAAACGATTACGTTCGAGGCAGGCAATGCTGAAGTGGAGGCGCAAACGACCGGTTCTTTGCAGGCGCTGGCGAAGGTGTTAACGGCAAAACCGCACCTGCAGATCGGGTTGGTGGGCACCACCAGCGCAGAGGATCGCACGGCCATTGCCGGTCAGGCGATTGGTGAGGATGTAGCGGGAGATGACTGGGCGGATATCGATGTTGCCGTGCAGGAGAAGAAATGGCGCCGCAAGCTGATTCGCCGATATGAATCGGATTATGACCGTGACGTAGAAACCCTGGCCAGCGCGCCGTTACCGGAAGATGACGATGAACGCGATGCGGTGCTGGCGCGCAGTGCCTGGGATGCCATGGTGACTGCAGAGGCACCTTCAGTGGATAAAGCACAGCTGGTGGAGCTGGCGCGTTTGCGTTCGGAAAATGCTAAAGCGGCGCTGGTGCAGCAGTTCCAGATTGAGCAATCCCGGGTGTACTTAAAAGAATCCAAAGTGGATGGCCCGGTGACAGGGCTGACGTTGACGTTGGAAAAATAATCGGTGGCATCGATCTGGGAAACGGAGAAGGACGGTGTGCGCTACGAGGTTAAGCGCGCGGGGCAGACGCTGCGACTGTATGCCAACGGCGTTCAGCATTCGGAGTTTCATCCCAAACGCTTGCTTACCGGCAGTGTGTGGGATTTGTTGTGGCTACCGGCCCTGTTGCATGAGCCCGCGACGTTTCGTCGAGTGCTGGTGTTGGGGCTGGGTGGCGGCTCGCTGATTCCTCCGGTTCGCAAATTGCTGGATCCGGATGTGCTGACGGCGGTAGAGCTGGACGGCGCGCACCTGCAGGTGGCCCGTGAGGTGTTTGGCATTGAGGCGTTCGGGGTGGAGACTTGGCAGGGTGATGCGCAGCAATGGCTGCGTGACTATCAGGGGGAGCCGTTCGACTTGATCATCGAAGACCTGTTTGCGCCGAGCAATGAGCAGGTCAGCCGGGCGGTGCCCGCCGATGCGGACTGGCTAGGTTGCTTGCGCAAAAACCTGTCGGACGCCGGCACCTTGATTATGAATTTCGGTGATTGGCAGGAATATCGCGACAGCCCGGTCTTCGGGCGTCGCGCCATGAAAGGTTTCAGCAGCCGCTTTCGCTTATCCTGTAGCGATTGCCATAACGCGGTGATCGCCTTTACCCGCGAGCCGGCGCGCAGTATCCACCTGCGCCGACGCATCGCCGCTACGCCGGCATTGAGCCATGCGAAAGCGGCGGCACGACTGGATTACCACATCCGCCAGCTGGATTGAAGCAGACGCCAGCTGCGAGCGTCTAGCTGAGTAAAACCTAACGAGCTCTATTACTAGAAGCTGGTAGCTCGCAGCTAGACGCTCGTATCTTTTTAATCCAGCAGCGACACGGAATACAGATCGTTGCGTTCTCTTTCGGTGAGCAGCTGTTTGCTACGTGTCTTCCCGTCGTGCATGCCGACAAAAAGCGCTCGGTAGATGAGTACCGCCTGCACATAATCCCGGGTTTCGCGGAACGTGATGGACTCGATCCAGACATCCGCAGGCAGGCCTTCTTCGGCATTGTTCAGCCAGCGGGTCACTCGGCTGGGCCCCGCGTTATAGGCGGCGAGTGCCAGTAGCCGGTTGCCGTTGTAGTCTTCCAATAGTTCCGCCAGATAGCGGCTGCCGAGGGTGATGTTGGTGTGTTTGTCCTGCAGGGTTTTGGTGGTGGGTTTGCCCATGTTGGCGTCGTTGGCTACCTTGCGGGCGGTGGCGGGCATCAGTTGCATTAGCCCCATGGCGCCCACTGGTGAGCGGGCCCGCGGATTGAATGCGCTTTCGCGCCGGGCCACGGCCATTGCCAGCCAGGGGTCCAGGTCATGGGGTTTGGCTTCTTCCTGGAACAATGGCAAATACGCGGGTGGAAAACGCCATGCCAAGGTGTTCCAGGCCTTGGCCTGAATAGATGCCTGTACGGCCAGGTCGTACCATTTTTGCGTTAGGGCGTAATCGGCCAGTTCCGCCAGCTGTTCTTTGTTGCTGTGCCACATCAGCCACATCCATTCTTGATGCGCCAGGTAGGGTTCATCCTGTGCTCGCAGCATGCGGATACGGGTGATAGCCGGCGGCGGCGTGAAAGTGGCAGAGGGCGTGTGTTTTTGTTCAGAGAAACGGTAGGGCTCGCCCAGGCGGTCTGCGGCCAGGAAAGCGAAGAAATTACGTTGCTGGGCGGCCTGCTGGTAAAGCTCACGGGCCTGATCCGGCTGGCCGGTGTTTTCCAGGGCTCGGGCGCGCCAGTATAGCCAGCGGGAATCTTCACGGTCGCCTTGGGGCAGGCGCATAACCCACTCATCCAGGGCTTTCCAGTCCTGTTCTATCACGGTACGCCGGGCCCGCTGTTCTACCAGCTGGGTTTCTGGGTGCGTTGCCAGCCAGTTATCCAGCCACTGGCGATTGTCTTCCACCCCGCGAATGGTGGAGTACCAGGCAATACGCTTGCCGGCCCGCTCGCGTAGCGCCGGGTCGGCGAGGCCCTGTTTTTTGCTTTGCGTGTCGAACCATTTTCGCGCGGCTTCGGTGTCTTTATAGGCCCAGCGGCGCAGGCCGGCGGAGAGCAGCGCCTGGCGTTGTGGGGCCGGTATATTGCGGGGCAGATCAGCGACCTTGTCCGGGTTACGGTACAGGGTTTGCAGCCATTCGCTGGCGGTGGCGTAGGGGCTATCTGCCAACATCTCATCCAGATAACGCATCAGCCCGGCGCTGTTGGCATCAAAGGCTAGTTGTTGGCGTTCCCAGATTTGTGCATCGCCGATGACGCCGGCATCACGGGCGGCGTTGAACAGTGGGTCGCAGTTGTTGGGGCGGGACTGGCCGGTGGCCCAGAGTTCTTTGCCCGCCTGCAGGGCCGCTTTTTTAGCGGCATGGTCGCCGGTTTCCCATTGTGCCTGGTGGTAATAGCAGCTCAGTGCCACCCCGTTGGGGGCGCTATCGGTAATGGCCAATAGTGTTTGCCATTTTTCTGCCTTGCCGTAGGCGACAATGGCAAGCTGTTGAATATCGTTTGGTAAAGGTGAGTCCGGGTATTGTTCGGCGTACTGATTTACCTTGTCTGCGTCTAGTTGGGGCAGGGCGGCGCGCAGCCGGTGGAAGTCCAGATAGGCTTGCAGGGGGTGCTGGTCCCCCAGGGCCTGTTGCTGCCGGGACAGGGTTTCCCAGTCATCGTTGCGTGCTGCGTCCAGTGCCTGGTGGAAGTTATCGCTTTCCGTAGCGGTAACCACCAACGAAGAAAACAGACAGCAGGCAAACAGTGCAGCGCGAGTTAATGGCGCAGTGCGAACCATTTGAAGCCTCCACATCGTCGGAATAATCTGCTGATTCTAACGGCAGGTTTGCCCGGATGGCGTGGCGATTATGTAAAACTTACGAGGGCTGGTACTTATGGGTCAGGACTTGGGGGGTGAAGGGAGCGCCCTTGTCCGGACAAGGCTGTTATGCACTATACTGCCGCCGCTGATTCTTTGAGCCGAGCCCATGGAAAATACAACACAACTATTGCTGCGCCAGTCCGATGCCTTTGCCGGCAGAAATGTGCTGGTGGTGGATGCCAATGATCCTGCCCTGAAAACCCTGGCGGTGGACGCTACGGTGCATGTGCATGCGGACGACTACACCATCGGTGCACAGCAATGGGCGCCTGCGCCGACCGTGCCGGAAGGGACGGACTTGCTGGTGCTGCCCTTGCCCAAGTCCATCGACCGGTTACGATTTTTGCTTAACTGGCTAGCCGGTGAAATTACCGCGCCCACCGAGTTTTGGTTGGTCGGGCCGGCGAAGGGCGGCATCCGTGGTGCACTGAAATACCTGGATGCCCATGTGGATGCGTCCGTGCTCGAAGACAGTGCCCGCCACTGCAAGCTGTATAGCGGCTTGTTACAACCGGGCGAAAAGCAGTCCCTGCAAGCCTGGGGTACTGTGCTGGAGGTGGCTGATCAGGAAGCGATCAGCTATCCCGGAGTGTTCAGCCACGGCCGCCTGGATGAGGGCAGTGCGCTTCTGTTGGAGGCCATGGAGTCGCACACACTGGGTAAGCCGGGGAAAGTGATTGATATGGGCTGCGGCGCGGGCGTGATTAGCGTCTGGCTCGCTCGGCATGGCTGGCAGGTGCAGGGCGTGGATGTGAGCGCCAGCGCGGTGGCGGCCAGCACTGAAAGCCTGGCGCGTAATGGGCTGCAAGGTCGGATTATGGGCGGTGACCTGTTTTCCCCGATTCAGGGGCGTGTGGATATGGTGGTCACTAACCCGCCGTTCCATGACCGCCGCCAGCGCACCACGGATATTACCCGCCGCTTGATTGCCGACGCGCCCAAGTACCTCAAGTCCGGCGGGGTACTGTGGCTGGTGGCCAACCGTGAGTTGCCCTATGTGCAGTGGCTGGACGATGCCTTCAGCCATGTGCAGGTGGCCAGCGAAACCACCCGATTCCGTGTCTACCGGGCAGTGTTGTAGCTTTGGGCTACCGCCATTGCGCGGTGAGCAAATTTCAGGGGAAGTTTTTCTATCCAGTCTGGGCGAGCACTGGATGCCTGAATCCTTCCTCAGAAGGCATTCCGGGATAGCGGCAGCCTTTCGCGCAGTGTGTTGTCTTACCTCAGGCATCTGGCGCACGGAAAACTGTTAGCAGGCGCTTACAGCATCCGCTCCCGGGCCATCCAGGCGATGCAGTTTTCCAGCATGGTGGCCAGCGGCACCTGATCATTAAAACCCAGTTGTTCTACGGCCTTGCTGCCGTCGGCATGTACGCGGCTGGTGATCAGGGCGACCTTTTCCGGGGTCAGGTTGGGCTCTTTACCGGTGAACAGGCTGCCGATGGGGTAGAGTTGGCCAGCCAGTTTCAGCACGGCGGGGGGCACGGTGCGGTGCGGTGCCTTGCGGCCAAGTTGGCCGGCAATGGTCTGGACCAGCGTCAGGAAACTGGCTTCCACGCCGGCCAGAATATAACGCTCACCGCAGACACCGTGCTGCAAAGCTGCAATGTGGGCCCGGGCCACTTCTTCCACCGCACAGAAATTCCCGCCCCCTGGCGGCACGCCGGGCAGTTTGCCGTCGTTGATCATGCGGATCATCTGTGACCAGTTATGAGTGTCGCCGGCGCCAATGATGCCGCAGGGATTCATGATTACCGCGTCCAGCCCCTGGCGAATCCCGTTTTCCACTTCCTGCTCGGCGAGAAGCTTGGTGCGGTTGTAGCCGATCCAGTCACTGGCGGCATTGGATGGCGTCAGCTCGTTGATCGGGTTTTCCTGAATACCCCAGGCGGAGATGGATGAGGTATGGATAAAGCGACCGGCCACGTTTTTCAGGGCGGCACTGACCATGGCCTGGGTACCGAGTACGTTGTCACGGTATTGCTGGGCATTGCCGCGGCGCCAGAGGCTGGTATTGCCAGCCACATGGAAAACAGCATCCGGCGCTGCAGGCATCACCAGCGCCAGCTCGGTGGCATTATCCAGGGGCGCCTGCACCACCGACACGCCTTCTTTGGCATGTAGGGCACTGGCATCACTGTTGGGCCGCACCAGTGCAACCACCTCCCACTGTTTGTCGAGCAGCTGGTCGATGATATGTCCGCCGAGAAACCCCCGGCCCCCACTGATAAATGCCATTGGCATGGTGTGTATCCTTCTTTTGCTGATGCTTGTCTCTTCTATACGCATCGAAACGGACGCTGGCAACTGCTTTGTCTGTGCGCCGACTCGCTTTTAAAGGCTCATCGCGGGATTGAGTGATGAGCCGATTTCAGGATTTGTTTCATTATCCAACTCTGACAGCCGCAGGACGCCGGATGCCCGACGACGCACGCTTGCATTCAAAACCTGAAAACTTTGGCTTCTATGCGCTCTTCTCAAAACGTACTACCCGACTATGCCCTGAATGATTGCCCTGAATGTCCCTCAAAATAGGCACCGCAATAGCGATCAGACACTCAGGGTATTGGGTTTTGCGTCAGGCATCGGGCGCCGAGCGTCCGGCAAAATGCAGGTTATTTGCGATAAGCTAATCAAACGGCTAGAAGCCAGTTATTCACGTTAATCCGTGATGCACTTTTTAAACAGCGACTTGTCGAAACCTTGGAGACTTTGCTTCAACACTGGCCAAGCCCGCGGCTTTTGACTATATTGCCGTTTCAAACAGGCGGGTGTAGTTCAATGGTAGAACGGCAGCTTCCCAAGCTGCATACGAGAGTTCGATTCTCTTCACCCGCTCCAGACATAAAAAAAACCGCCTTTTGGCGGTTTTTTTATGTCTGGGCCAGATGCAAAACGCTTGATGCCAGGAGCAATGAATCGAAAGTCACATGACTGCTACCCTTGTTGACGGGTTCCCTGCGTCCCTGACCTTTATGCCCACAGGGTCGCTCCAAAAAAATGGCGATGGGATTTTGACTTTAGGTTTTAAGCATCCAGCGTTGAGCTCCGGGCGTCTTGCGTTGAATCTACAGTCCCTTGGCCACACCCAATCACACGGAACAGGACAGGTGACGGCCGTCGAGCCGGAAAAGCGCGCGAATTTCATATTCGCTGCCCAGCATGCTGGCGGCGTCGCTGGCGTGCATGATGCAGGGGTAGCAGTGGGCCCAAGCGCAGGGTTTGACCAGCTGCTGATGCGAACCTTCCTGGTGGTGTCTGCTGGTGGCGATAAAGGCATTCTGCTTCAGGTTGAATAGAACATAGCCCTGAAATTCGGCCCGGGCGGGGAGCCCCATTTCTTCCAGAAAATCGGACATCCAGCGGTGATGGTTATTGCTGCTCATGGTGGCCTTCTGCTTACTTCGTGCGGTTGCATAACGTGTATCACCGTAAGTTACGTCTGCCGGTGCAGCGGATGGATAGGCGTTGCTTGTCGTTTTGTCGCGTTATTGTGATTGATTTCGCGTGTGGGGAGTACTACCGGATGAGCTTTGGATGACATGATAACTGTACATAATGACAGTATTTTGCCATGCTTGTCCGACTGTCGATTTCCGGTGTGTTGTTATGTCTGCCCTGCCTTTTTTCAGTGAACGCATTTCTGCGGGGTTTCCGTCTCCGGCCCAGGGGTATCTGGATGAGCACCTGGATCTGAACCGGCTATGCATTCGCCGGCCAGCGTCCACCTTCCTGTTGCGCGTGGAGGGGGATTCCATGGTTGATGCCGGTATTTTTTCTGGCGACATCCTGATTGTGGATCGCTCACTGGAAGCCGTGGCCGGCGATGTGGTCGTTGCCTCGCTGCAGGGCGAGTTCACCGTAAAGGAACTGCAGCTACTGCCGACTCCCATGCTTAAACCCCGCAATGCGGCCTATGCGCCGATACCTATCGGTGAAGGCGGTGTCGATTTTTTCGGCGTGGTGACGTTTTGCCTGCACGCCTTGCGGGGCGGCAATCGGGCGGCGCCGGAATCGGGAGTCATTGGGGGAGAATAAGGAGAGTAACGCGGTGTTTGCCCTGGTCGATTGCAACAGTTTCTATGCTGCCTGTGAGCGCTTGTTCCGTCCGGATCTGCAGGGACGACCTGTGGTAGTGCTCTCCAACAATGACGGCTGCATTGTGGCTGGGTCTGCACAGGCCAAGGAGCTGGGAATGAAAACCGGTATGCCGGTACACCAGGCCCGTGATTTGATTGCCCGCCACAAGGTTGAGGTTTTTTCATCCAACTATGGTCTGTATGGCGATATTTCCCAGCGGGTGATGGCGACTCTGGAAACCCTGGTGCCCCAGGTTGAGGTGTATTCCATCGATGAAGCGTTTCTGGACCTGTCGTTGGTTAGGGAGGTGGAGCTGTTGCCACTGGCGCAGCAGATTCAGGCGCGGATTGCTCGCTGGGTGGGAGTGCCGGTGTGCGTGGGGGTGGCGCCTACCAAGGTGCTGGCCAAGCTTGCCAACCACGCGGCCAAGCGCTATCCCGCGACGCAGGGCTCGGTGGTACTGACCGACCCGCTGCGCCGGGAAAAGCTGCTGGCACTAACGCCGGTGTCCAAGGTGTGGGGAGTAGGGCGTCGGTTGGCAGGGCGTCTTGAGGCCCTCGGTATTGAGACGGCGCAGGATCTGGCTCGGGCCGATAGCGGCATGATTCGCCGCCGTTTCTCCGTGGTCCAGGAGCGGCTGGTGCGGGAGCTGAACGCAGAGCCCTGCCTGTCTTTGGAAACGCAACCCTCGCCGCGCCAGCAAGTGATCCATTCGCGTTCTTTTGGTGAGCCCGTCGCGGCGTTGCCTCCGTTGCGTCAGGCGCTGAGTGATTTTGTGTCGCGGGCAATGGAATCCCTGCGCAAGGAGTCGTTATACGCAGGCCGGGTGACGGTGTATTTACGGACTGCCCCAATGGGCAAACCACAACAGCTGTTTCCCGATACGCTCGGTGCGCCACTGGCGACGGCCACGTCAGACACCCGAGTGGTGGTGCATCAGGCGCAGGGATTGCTGGCTCAGTTATGGAAGCCGGGATACCGCTACGGGAAAGTTGGGGTGATTCTCACGGATTTGCGCGGACGTGATCAGATCCAGGATGGATTGTTTACGCAGCAAGAAGAGTCCGGTGATCGGGGCGGCGCCTTAATGGCGGTAATGGATACGATTAACCAGAGCGGTGCTGGCAAGGTTTGGTTGGCGGGCAGAGGAATGCCCAGCGGCCCACACAGTGTCTGGGCCATGCGCAGGGCGCACCTGTCTCCGGCATACACCAGCCGCTGGTCTGATTTGCCGGTGGTGCGCTAGGCGTCTTGGTCTCTGTGTGTCAGGGGAGAAGCCAGTTCTTGCAGGCACTGCAAGAGCGTATCGCGGCGAATCGGTTTGTTGAGGATTCTGTCGATGCCGGCGTCGTGGATGCGGGTGATCTGGCTGCCGAGTGCATGGGCTGTGATGGCGATGATCGGACAGGGTGCTTTCTCTGTATCCCGCTCAAACTGGCGAATGGCCTGGGTAGCCGCGAGGCCATCCAGCTCCGGCATTTCCACATCCATCAGGATCAGGTCCAGCGGGCTCGGGTGCTGGCAGTAGGCTTGCACCGCTTCGTGGCCATTTTCACAGATGAGTGGGGTGATCCCCAGAGAACCAAGCAGGGCCCTCAGTACATCCCGGTTAACACTGTTGTCCTCTGCCACCAAGACTTGCAGTTGATCAAGGGCGGGGGCTTGGCTCGGTTTTGATGCGGCTGTTTCATGTCCGGAGTCTGGCGCCAGGGCCAGAAAAAGGGCGCTCCGGGTGACGGGCTTGCGGAGCACGGGCACTGCGTCGCTTTCTTCGTGCAGATCTCCGATCAACAGTATCCGGGCCTGGGTGTCCGGGGGGATGGCGCTGAGCCCGGCGGCGCCGAGCAGGGTCTCGTCAATCAGCGCATGGCTGAAGGGGCCGGGCAGGGAAAGCAGGTTGATGGTGTCGCCTTGCAGGGTGGTGCCGCCGGCGTGTTCCAGCATGCGGCTGAGTGTTTGCCGCAGTGGAAGGTCGTGGCTGAGTATCAGAATGCTGGCCTTGGGAAGCTGCGGCAGTGGCGGTTGCTTTTCCTGGGGTTGCAGGGGCAAGTCGAGCCAGAAGCGTGCGCCCTGGCCTAGTGTGCTGGAGACGCCCAGGGTGCCGTTCATCAGCGAGCATAACGAGCGGCAGACGCTCAGCCCCAGGCCGGTGCCTCCAAAGCGGCGGGCAGTGCTCTGGTCGGCTTGGGCGAAGGCCTGAAAGATCACCTCTTGATGGCTATCGGAAATACCGATGCCACTGTCTTCAATTTCAATATGTACGCTCAGCCCGGTGTCTGTCTGCGATTTGTCGCGGGCGCGAATAATGACATGGCCTTGCTCGGTGAATTTCAGGGCGTTGTTGATCAGGTTCATCAGGATTTGCCGCAGTCGCACTTCATCGCCGACCACGGCCTGCATGCGATCCAGTTGCAGCTCACAGGCCAGTGTCAGCTGCTTCTTGTGGGCGAGGCCGGCGTAGGCGCTCATGGTGTCTTCGATCAGGGTGGCAAGGTTGAAAGGTTGATGCTCCAGTTGCAGTTCACCGGCTTCGATTTTCGAGAAATCGAGGATGTCGTTGATGATGGCCAGCAGGTTCTCGCTGGATTGCTGCATGAGCCGGAGATAGTGCGCCTGTTGATTGCTCAGCGTGCTGTTCTGCATCAAGTCGATAATGCCGATGATGCCATTGAGGGGGGTGCGGATTTCATGGCTCATGGTGGCCATGAAGCTGCTTTTGGCGTCGTTGGCACTTTCTGCCCGAATGCGGCGTTCTTCGTTATCCAGGCGCAGTTGGCGTTCCTGTAGCAACGCGCGGTCGCTGTCGCGGCGGGCATTGATATCTTGCAGGAGTCGTTCGCGCATGGTGTTGAGCGCGGCGGCAATGTTGTCCAGCTCGTCCTGTGGTTCGCCATCGGTGGGGATGGGTAACGGCTCGCGCAGGGAGGAGAGAGACAGGTGGCGAGTGTTGTCAGCCAGCTGGCCGAGGCGCCGGGTGAAAAGCAGACGCATGAGCAGAATGATAAGGATGGCGCTGGCTAGCGCCTGCAGGGCGAGGAACACAATCAGGAAGAAGGTTTGCTGGCCCACGTATTGATAAATGGTGCTGTGGGATATCCCCATTTCCAGTTGGCCCAGTGTTTCCCGGGTGCCGTCATTGCGTTCGTAGACCAGTGGCAACTCGCGAATAGCAAGCGGCTTGGGCAGTTCCACCATGCTGCTGCCCACGGATTTGGAGCGGCCATGCCTGTCGGTCCATTTAACGCTGACAAAGGCCACGTCGGGAAGATGCAGCAAGGCGTTGACCTGCACCCGTAATTGCTCTTCATCGAAATTCCACAGAGAACGGGAGAGGCCGGGCAAGGCGGTCAGCTCCACCTGTTGCAGGCTTTGTTCCATGCGCTCCATGCCCTGATGATATTCGCGGACCATGAAGACGAGAATGCTGATCAGCATGACCAGAGTACTTACCAGCAGCACCGCGCCGGCCAATTTAAAGGCCAGCGGGTTCTGTCGGTAATAATGGCGTACGCGATAAGGCAAGCACGGTCTCCCGGAGTGGTTGCCGTGCCGGGGTGCGGTTTACTGGTTGGCCACCGCTGTCATGTTTACCCGATCCAGCATGCGTTCTTCGATACGGTCCAGGCGTGCGCGGCAGTCGCGGAAAGTGCGGCTGATGCAGGTGGTATTGGCCACCATGTCCAGTTTGGGCCAGGTGGCTTGTTCGCCTTTACGGATATAGTTTCGCACATCTTGCAGCGTGGGGTTATTCAGAACACGCAGGGCGTTGAGTGGCTGGCGGGGCGGGATCATGTTGATGTCGCCGATATACTTCTGCGTCACCATGCTTTTCGCTTTGTCGATCATCAGTCCCATGTCGTTGGACGCCACCCGGCGCTGTACCAGCTGCAGGCCATAGCGCAGGTTCATGGACACATTGCGCAGAGCCCAGTCGCCCAGAGTGCTCAGGGAGCTGTCAGTGTTTTCGTTACGGGACAGAAACGGCACTACATGCGGGTTGGTCTGGCTGACGATGGAGTGGTTGACGCCATAGAGGCGTGCCAGTCGACGGATGGGCAGGTCGTCGACGATGGAGCCATCCACGAATTTGCGGCCAGGGATGTAGGGAACCCGCTCACCGTCGATGTTCTTGGCCCACAGGGAGACCGGCGGATAAATACCGGGAATCGCACAGGAGGCCAGCGAGGCCTTGCGGATCAACACATTGGGCGAGGTGCGCCAGTTCAGCAGGCGGGCATGCTGATTTCGGTCGTAGGGGCTCACGGTGATATTGATTTCACGGCCGGTGTGCCGGTAGGCCTCTTCGAAGGTCATGTCGGTGATGTTTTCTTCGAGGCACGCTTCCAGGTGGTCGCCATCCAGTACCGGGGTGCCGCGGACCAGGCCTTTCCAGCCCAGCACCTTGAAGGCTTCCAGGTAAATGTTCTCTGGCTCCAGTTTCACCTTTAACTCTTCGTCGTTGTGGGTGCCGACTACCGAGCCAATAATGCTGCCGGCGCTGGATCCGGAAATCACTGAGGGCAGCAGGTTTTGTTCCCATAGGCAGCGGGCCACACCGATGTGGAACAAGCCAGAGCCGCCCCGCCAGAGAGCATCAGACAGCTTTGCCCGAAGGCGTTGCCGGTGGTTTCAAAGAAATCGAGCTTTTCTTGAGTCCGAATTCCTTGAGGTTGCTGTCGCACAGGTAGTTCAGCGCGGTGGAGACTTCGCTCAGATAGTTTTCGATCAGGCGCTTGGTGCCCACGCGGCTGTGCTGGTAAAGGCGAGGGTTGGAAATATTGCCCAGATTGCCGTGCAGGCCTTCGTGCAAATGGAAGACCAGCTTGTTGACGTCGTTGCGCTCGCGGGCCTGACGAATCTGCCAGAGGCGGTTACGAATCAGCTCGTAATCGTAATAGGGTGAACGGTCGACTTCCTTCCAGTCATCTGCGCCGGAAAGGCGGTCGTGTTCCTGGCTGGCTTCGTACCATTCGTCATAGCTCGTCGCGTTATCGATGGCGCGTTCAAGCTGTTTGAGGGTGCCTTTCATTGAGGCTCTCCGCCATTCATTGTTGTCATTGAGTGATGTCAGTATAGACACGGGAAGAGGCCAGGTTTAAGGGCTTGTAGGACAAAAAGTACTGAGAGACAGATAAAAGTGTCTGTTTTTATGAGTGTATTTGCTCATTGCCGGGCCTGGCCCGGTATTGACCCGGGGTCATGGCGGTGTGGCGTTTGAAGCTACGCTGGAAGGAGCGGATATCGGAATAGCCCAGGGCGGCGGCGATATCGGCCTGGGGTAGAGCGGTGGTGGTGAGCAGGTGTCGCGCCTGTTTCAGGCGCACGTCATCGAGCAGCTTTTGCCAGCTCTGGTCTTCGTCGGCCAGCCGACGATGCAGGGTACGTACGTTCATGCCCAGCCGCTCGGCAACGGTTTCCTTGGGGCAGGGAATGGCCAATGGCATCCTGAATGCACTGTTTGACCCGCTGGCTGAGCTTGGTGTCCACGCCTAGCTGGTTCAGCTGCTGGATAGCGTGAGCTTCCAGGGTACAGAGCAGGAGTGGATCGGGTTGGCGTATGGGTTGCTGCAATAATTGCGGCGCGCCTACCAGGGCGGAGCAGGGTTGTTCGAACAACACATCGCAGAGAAACACACGTCGGTATTCGTCCACCTGTGCGGCTGGTGGGGTGGGGTGTTCCAGCCACACCTGGTCTGGCGCGAGCTGGTCGTTACCGGTGAGCCAGCGGGCATAACGCACCCAGGAGCCCAGCACGTTATCGATCAGGTGCTGGCGAGCGGGTTGCTGACGGTACAGGCAATCCCAACGGATGGCGACCTGGTGGGCATCGACGGTGGTGTCGGTGGTGCCCATGTCGCCTACCAGTTTTTCGTACAGGCTGACTTTCGACAGGGCTTCCTGCAGCGTACTGGCGCTCATGGCGATATAGCCGATCACATTGTAGGAACCGGGCTGTACAAACTCGGAGGTGTGCAGCCCGAACAGGGGGTCGGCGGACTGTTTAATCAGGGCGTGCAACAGGGTCTGAAAATCCTGCCCATGGATGCGGGTATCTGGCTTTTGGATATGTGTTGGGTCCAGATCGGCAAGCTGCAGCGCCGCGGCGGTATCCAGCCCACGGGCTTGCCCGTGAGCCAGATACTGCTGAAGTGCTGCGCTACAAATCTGGCCCAGTGCGTCCATAGGGATGCTCGATCAGTTCAGTTCAAAGGTGATTTGTACCTGGGCGGAGATTTCGGTTTCGCCAGCCCGGTAGCTGTCTGCCGCACCGCTTTCCTTGCTGCGCGCCATCATCATTACCGGTTGTGGATGGTGAATACCCTGAGCGGTGATCTGGAAGGCTTCCCCAAGTCACGGTCTGCGGCTTCGGCAATGAGTTCTGCCCGTTGGCGGGCATCCGCCACGGCTTTCTCCAGGGCCTGGTTACCCAGTTCATCGCGGTTGCTGACTTCCGCGCCAGCGGGGCGGATGTTGCGTACGCCCTGTTCCGCCAGCCCTTCCAGTAGTTCGGCATAGGTGTCCAGGCCGTTGACCTTGAAGCTCACGTCGCGGCTGACCTGGTGGCCAATCAGTTTGCGCTCTGGCTGATATTGCCATTGAGGGGAGACACGCATGGTGCTGGCTGTGATGGATTTTTCTTCAATATCCAGATCATCGGCCAAGTCCAGCATATTACCGACGGCGTTATCCACACTGTCTTTCATGCCAGCAATGTCATCGCCGTTTTCACTGGCGGTGGCGACTACGAGGAAGCGATCCGGCTGGGCATTGATTTCACCGCTACCGGACACGGTAATGCTATCGCGGGTGGTATTGATGGTGGTGTTATCACAGCCGGTCAAGGTCAGTGTGCCGGCGATCAATAGCGCCGCGGCGGATACAACTTTCATGATATCTCCTTGGGAGCCGTGCAGGCGGCAAAGCTCTATTTTGCTTATCGGTCAGGTTTACGCAACTCATGTTGTACAAAGGGCCTGTGCAACCGTTTCGCATTACAAAATGCAGGGCAATGGCCCCTTGGTTGTTGGTCCGTTAGCCCCTATCATCGCAGCTCGTGAGGCAGAGGCAATCGGTGAGTACGGTAATGAGTTCAGCCATGGATAAATCGGAACAGCAGATTCGACAGCACCTGGGCGATTTTATTCCCGAGGATCTGGGTGTCAGCCTGAATCAGATCAATGGCATCAGTGCGTTTGAGTTGAGCGAGACTGCCGTGACGACCACGGTGACACTGGGGTACCCCTGCGCCAGTATTCGTGACGCGCTGATCGACGCCATTCACGCACATATGGCACCTGTGTTGGAGCAACGGTCCCTGTCGGTGACGGTGGCAAGTCACATCGTGTCGCACCGGGCGCAAAGCAGCCTGCCGGCGCGGGACCAGGTCGCCAACATCATTGCGGTGGCGTCCGGCAAGGGCGGGGTGGGCAAATCCACCTCGGCGGTGAATTTAGCGCTGGCGTTGCAGGCAGAGGGTGCCCGGGTGGGCTTGCTGGATGCGGATGTGTTCGGGCCCAGCCAGCCGTTGATGCTGGGGTTGCCCGATGGCACGCGCCCAGAACTGCTGGAAGGTAAGTTCTTTGTGCCGGTGGATGCCTACGGTTTGCAGACCATGTCCATGGGCTACCTGACGACACAGCAGACGCCAGTAGTATGGCGTGGCCCCAAAGCCAGTGGCGCGCTGGTACAGATGATGGAGCAGACCCGCTGGCATGAGCTGGACTATTTACTGGTCGACTTGCCGCCGGGAACCGGCGATATCCAGCTGACGCTGGCCCAGAAAATTCCGGTGGCAGGGGCGGTCATCACCACGCCGCAGGATATCGCTTTGCTGGATGCCATTAAGGGCGTGGAAATGTTCCGCAAGGTGGATATCCGGGTGCTGGGAATTCTGGAAAACATGGCCATGCATGTTTGTAGCCAGTGCGGGCACCAGGAAGCTATTTTTGGTCAGGGCGGTGGCGATAAAATGGCGGCGGACTACGACACTGAAGTGCTGGCGGCGTTACCCCTGTCGCTGCGTATCCGCGAGCAGGCAGACAAGGGCGAACCGGTAATGCAGGCGTTCCCCGACAGTGATGAGGCTGCCCTCTACCGATCGGCTGCCCGGCGTCTGGCGGCGCGGCTATCACTGACCGAAGCCGGCAAGCGGGCGTTTCCCAATGTGACGCAGCATTGAATAAACGCCGGATGTGGGAGGCGGGTTGGCTGCGTCCGGCATCTGGCGTCCGGCGCCCGGCGTCTATACCATTGGCCGCTTGAACGCTAACTACTCTGGAACATTGAGGCGTAAATGACTATTAAATCGGATCGCTGGATTTGCATGGCCGCCGAGACAGGCATGATCGAGCCATTCAAACCGGGCAGATTCGTGCGGATGAGAACGGTGAAAAACTGATCTCCTATGGCGTGTCCAGCTATGGCTACGATGTGCGCTGTGCCGACGAGTTCAAGGTGTTCACCAATATCCATTCCGCTACGGTGGACCCGAAAGCGTTCGATGAGCGCAGCTTTGTGGATGTGAAAGGCGAGTATTGCATCATTCCGCCGAACTCATTTGCCCTGGCGCGCACGGTGGAATACTTCCGTATTCCCCGCAATGTGCTGACCATTTGCTCTGGGTAAATCCACCTACGCACGGTGCGGCATTATCGTTAACGTCACGCCGCTGGAACCCGAATGGGAAGGGCATGTGACCCTGGAGTTTTCCAACACCACCACCTTGCCGGCAAAAATCTATGCCCACGAAGGGGTGGCGCAGATGCTGTTCTTCGAATCCGATGAGGTGTGTGAAACCTCGTACATGGATCGGGGCGGCAAGTACCAGGGCCAGCGTGGTGTGACCCTGCCACGGGCCTAGTGGGCCGCTTG
>UEXL01000375.1_pt1 | contig 16815 bp, 14 predicted proteins | sample 1796671 | NCBI WGS metagenome assembly UEXL01 (sample SAMEA4772471, study PRJEB27181) | metagenome | reverse complement strand
GTTGCCGGGTGATTTCTAATGTCAATGGCAAACCCTCGTCGCAACCCCGGTGAAGAATCCATACGGGTTCAAGAGTTCACTGGTGGTTTTCGTGGACGAGAAATGATGGGCGACTACACCGTGAACGGAAACGAACACGAAGAAGGTCTGTCGCACATAAGCCAATACGGTGCCGGTTCGCAAGAAACACGCGATCAGATGGATCCGAAAAAACGCCGTAAAATTGCCGAAAAAGAGATGGAAGGCGACATCCCACACATTTCAATTCAGCCCGAAGAAATGGCTGAAACACTCAACGGCACCCCAATGATGGCCGGTGAAAGCGAATTGCTTGAATCGGCTATGGGTGTTGATATGGGACACAAGAATGGTTTGGGCATTTCAGCCGGTGCTAATGTTGGCCCTGTTCAGCGTGAAGGGCCGGGAATGATTTTTGGCCGAAGCGAAGACGCATTTGAAGATGCTTGGTCGTTGGTGAAGAACGGTGGAGATGAGGATTTACCTTCAAGAGAAGAAATGGTCGGTGACATGGAAGATCAGAAAGCCGAGCAATTGCAGGATTATTATTCCGAATTGGGCGAAGAAGGTCGCAAAAACAGAACAGGATTTATGTTGACTGACCTTTTTGAAATGGGAAACAGTGGGAATATCGGAGGAATGAGCGAAGGTGGTGTCCTAAGCGAAGAAGTGCTAAATCCCGAAACGGATAAGAGCGAAGCAAAAAGTCGTTTGGAACAGGCGTTCCCCACCCACTCGGAGGCTGGCCCGAAGGGTCATTCAAATGGTTCGCCCCAACACCGATGGGCGAAGAACAGGAGTTCTCCGAAGACTTTCAAGAAAAACTCGCATCAGCCGAACCTCGGTTTGTTTCCGACATCGTAAAGGCCAAGCGCAAAAAGAAAGGCCGCAAATACGAAGAGGACGAAGAATCCGAGGAAGAGGAAAAGAAGGCCAAAAAGAAAGGCAAGCGTGAGCGAAAGCGCAAAATGAAGCGTGGTAAGCAGGAGGCCAGTCGGCAACCCGAAAGCAAATCAAAGCGTCGTGCCGCCGCCGCTGAACAAAACCTCACACGCCATACCAAGCGTCAAGCATTTGCTCCACGCCGTATGTTCAGTGGCAACCCACGGGCGAAAGACATGCCCCTCCGACTCCGAGATCCTGTTGCATATCAACGAAAACTGGCGGCTGAAAAGTTCCGCCGTGAAATGGGTTCACTCCCGACTGGGCAATCCGCACACGCCGACACCCGTGGTATCACGGGTGAAAGAGTGCAAACAATCGGTATGGGCGGAAAGGGCACCAAATTACCTTCACAGCCTTCATCCAGCAAGGGCACTTCATTCAAGAAGCCAAAAAACGCCGAAAGGGATGCCGCTTTACTTCACGACCCATTGGGCGGGGACGCATTGAAAATGGAGATTGAAAAGCGTCTTCAATCAAGGGCAACCGACATCAGCGGCTTCACCCGAACAGAACTACAATCCCTCAAGCGTGATTTGAAGAAACTCCTTGAAGCAGTTCAAAAACTGACAAAATCCACTCCCGAACTTGGTGCCGAAGCCAAGAGAGGGAATCAAGCAAGCGAGGAAAAAGCAAGTGCCCCAACCGGCCCGACTGAAAATCTAAAGGGTTGGAGATTTGACGACACCTCGCTCATGCCAGTGGCATTTGCGGGGGCAAGCAAGCGATGAGCATTCTCCGCACTCCGTGGTCTATTCTTGATCGTTGCACCATAATTAACAAAGGTCTTGGGTTTTTTGACTTTAATGAACTCATCAATGGTTTGCTTGGGCAAATCGGCCCCAATGGGCAGTTAATGGGCTATCCAATGGCTATGGACGACATCACTGGCGACCATTTAACTGGCGTTGAAGCCGATGCTGTGTATGAAGCAATTTACAATGCTGACCCATCAGATCCACAACACTTGACAATCCAAGAAGCCGCTTTAATCCAAGCAGGGCCACAGGGCGATGAAGGCACTTACAAAGCCGCACTGCAAAAAGCAATTGACATCGGCAGTAAAACCATCAACCATGCCGTTGAAGTTCAAAATCACATGTGGGGACAGAAGCGTCAAGAAGCCTCCATGACAGGAAAAGGTCTTGACAAAATCCCCGATGATTTACCACTGCCCTTCAAGACTGATATGGGGCGTGCGGTTTTGGATTCGCAGTGGCGAGAAGGGGTTTGGGGGCCACAGAAGAAAGAAACACCGTGGCAATTTGACGCATACGGTGTGCCTAAACTCCGTGTCGGAAACCGCGATCAAGAAAACTTTCAAAACGAATCATGGAACCGTCCATATCACGAAGGACTCAAATGGGTGCGTGAGCAATCGGGTCACACAGGCAATACAAGCAAGGTGATTAAACCGGGCAAAGTTCGGCCAAATGGCATTTACATTAACAACGAAGCATACAAGCATAGTATTGCTATGGTGAATGAAATGGCGCAACAGGCTCAAATGGGCGGCTATGAATTGACACCCGAAATGGTTCAAAACGCATGGTTGAATCATCCAGTGTTGAGCCAACATGCTCCCGAAAACAAAACCAACATTCAGCACCTCTATGGCATTCGCCGACGAGAAGCCGCACAGTCGCCCGACACACCCGGCATTGTCGCTGATGCTGTGCCCGAAGGGCCGGATGTCGCACAGCAAGCAATTGAGCAACAGCAAATGCCTCAATCCCCAATGGACGCATACAGCACATGGTTTCAAGACGGGTTCAAGAACAAAAAGGGAACCGACATGTATGCAAATGCCTTGACAACGGCAAGACATTACCTCCCTAAATTGCATGACTATTTGGGTGAACAATACAACATGGGTGATAACATGCCCCCGATGGAACAATTGATGGCTCAAGGCTCCGGCAGGGCGGCGGCAGATCGTCTTGTCAGCGGTTTCATCAATCACATTCAAAGAGTCAATCCGGGCATTCAGCCAAACCAAAACAGAATGCAAGAACCTCAACAACCACAGCCTCAACCGCAACCGCAACCCGAACCGCAACCCGAACCGCCAGCAGGACAGCCACAGGGGCCGCAGGGACTTCGTGAAGCGATGGAGCGTCAAAAAGCAAGGAGAGCGCAAGCCCGTGAACCTCAACAACCGCCCCAACCACCAGCACCTCAACCCGAACCACAGCCACCAGCACCCCCTGTCGTTCAGCCCCAACCACCGGCACCACCAGTTCCCCGTCAACCGGCACCTCCGCCAGTTCCGATTCAACAACCAGCACCACCAGCACCAGTGGGACAAATACCCCCCAACATTCCCCCCGAACAACCTCCTTCTCGCCTAAATACTTTTCAACCGCAACCTGCTGGCTCACAACGGCAGGATGGCCCGCCAAGATTTAGAGAGGGATGGAGAGGCATGGCTGACAAACTCGCATACTTGACTGGACGAGGTGCTGGCCGTGCTGGCAACATGTTCGGCAAAGAGGACATTGAAGCCATGCTTGAAACCGTTCAATGCCAAATGGCTTTGCAGGACGACACAATCACAAAGTCCATCCCACATACCCCTATGATTCAATCCAACGCAACGGATCTCGCCATGATGGCGGGCCAAATACAACGCCCAGTGTCCGATGTCGTCGCTATCCTCAACAGCAGGGGCGACTGGCGTGAGATGTCCAAATCATTGGACATTCCGTTGGATTGCATACAATTGGTGAAGGTGACTTTTAATGATTAGCAAGCGTGAGTTCAGTGCAGATAGAATGGCAAGAGCAAGAATGCTTGCTGAACGAGAGGCTTTTGAAAAAGGAATAATTTCGGGTGCCGCTAATATGGCCGGAAACGCCGTTCAAGGCGTGAAGAATTGGGGAAAAAATGTAGCCGCCGATGTTAAGGCAAACAACGCCCAACGGAGAGAAGAAACCGCCGGTGGCGACGATCAACGAACTTTCAACGCTCAAACGCCCGAAATGCAAGCACTTAATCCAAATTATGTTGCCGATCAAGCAACCGCACGAAACAAAGAAGCCCAACAGGCGAGTAAGGATATATTGAATCCAGCACCAGCACAGAACCAGCAAAGTCAAACCTCCAATGTCACGCAAGGTCAAAACACCAATGTCACGCAAGGTCAAAACACCGATGTCACGCAACAACAACACCGATGTCACGCAAGGCAACCAACAAACGATGGGAAACACTACGATTCAAGGCGGTCAGCAAGGCCAGCAAGGTCAGCAAGGTCAGCAAGGCCAGCAAGGCCAGCAGGGTCAGCAGGGTCAGCAGGGCCAGCAAGGCCAGCAACCACAGCAACAGCAACAGCAAGGCGGTGGAGGCCAACCCAACAACATGCAACAAATGGCACAGAACATGGCGTTCGGTGCCGACGCTCAAGCAATTCAAGCCGGAAAAGGCGGCGACAAGCAATCGTGGATGAAAGACCGTTCACTCGGTGGAAAGTTCGCTGATGTCATGTCAATGGGGCTGACCGCCGGTATGGGTTCAACAGGACTCATGGCCCGCAACCAAGCCAACAAAAAGAACGAAGCCCAAACACAACGCTACAATCAAGCACAGAATAACATGCAACAACGCTTCATGGGCGGGCAAGTGGCAAATCCAATGTTCGGCAAAGCCCAGCAATCCGCAGATCGCATTCACAGTTCAATTGAACACATTATGCTACGCAAACAAATGAGAAGGTGATTTCAAATGGACAGATACGACAACATGCTACTCAAAGCCCGTGCTGAAATGCTGGGTCAAAATACACTACGAAAGGCACCACCGCACGATGCACTTTTCTCGCATGTGTGGAATCATGTTATCAAAGCACCCGGTGATGTTCCTTTGCCAGCGGCACCAGCACCGGAAATGTCCCAAGTCGATCAAGCGATGCGAATGCGTCAGCAAAGAATGAACGATGAGCGAACACAGGCTATGCAACAACGCACACAGTCTTCACCAGCACCAGCCGACCCGTTCGGTCAAATGAACGAGGGCGCATCACTGGATGGGCCGACACAAGGCATGGGGGCTAACTTCCGTCAAGGACGAAGCGAAACCCGTGACCCCAACAAGACAGGCATGTTTGGCCGAGCCAAGCAGGGGATTGCCAATTTGTTTAGACGCAATCCGTCCCAGCAAACCGAAAGCACTCCACCTTCACTTCAAGAGGAACAACCGGGAGAAACCCGTGCGTTTAGGGACATGCCAAGAGCCGAATATCCTCCTTCGTTTAGAATGGCTACTTCTGATCAAAGAGGCGAAGACGGTTTCCCAACAAGAGAGTCTGTTGTTAGAAATGCAAGAGCCGGTTCCGATGATTTGGCCCAATGGGACAGAATGAATACTATTCGTGAACAACGAGAAGCCGCTACAAGGGCGAACACGACAATGAGTCCAATGCAAGAAGCACAGGATATGAAAACTCCTGTTGACGCTGGCTTAGACGCTATGCGTGAACAACCAAAGGCTGACGACGGCTTCTATGACGCTATGACGGTGCAAAGCGATTATCAAGACAAACCGCCTTTTGACACTACACGGACAAGACCCGAAACACCACCACCAATGGTGGAGGAACAGCGAGAGTTCGCTGATTCGTTCGGTCAAACGACAGGTGAAGTGGAGGAACGAGAAGAACTCCCTCCCGACTTCAATACTGAAATTGAACCGCAACATGCGGATATGCAAGAACCATTTGTTGAAGACATGCAGGAAATGACCGAAGAACGACCCGACTGGGGTGACATGGACGACCCCGACTATGTTAATGAAATGTTAGAAAACCGCAGACTTCGTGATGAGGAATACTTTAGGGAACGCCAAGAAGTTCCCGACGCCGACTTTGAAGTGGAAGAAGAGGAAGAACGCCTCACCAACCCACTGCCCACTGGCGGCAAGGGCGTGAAGGGACTTCTCCCCGACCGTTCACCAAAGCCTTTGGGCGAAGATAGGATGTTGCCCGAATCAACCGGAGCAAAAGAACCCGGTGAAATGGCTGGCATCCCGTCCAAACCACGCACAGGATTTCAAAATGAACTCAACGAGCGAAGCGACGAACAAAAACGCAAACAACAACCCGATGCCCGAAGTCGTTCGGGACGCCTTGAGCAAAGGGAACGGGGTGAAAAGCGAATGGCGGCAAGAAGTGTCGATCCAACCGAAGCAACCGAAAGAGTTCTCAATCCACCTAAGCCAAAGAAGGCGAGCAAAAAGAAAGCCGCTAAGAAAGGCCCAGCCGCAAAGGCTGTGAAGGCCACAGCCTCCAAGCGAAAGGCGAAAGCAAAGCCACTTGAAGGCACCGAAGAAATGCGAGAAGAAGCACCTCCAAAGAAGGGTGCAAGCAAGGTGAAGGAAACAACCTCCAAAAAAGCACCTAAAATGGAAATTGGTGAAGGGGCTGAAAGAATTGAAGCCGAGCCAAAGAAGGGTGCAAGCAAGGTGAAAGCAAAAACCTCCAAAGCCAAGCCAAAGAAAGGCTCGGCTCTCGCAAGCGTGAATGCTGTCGCTGAAAAGCGAAAAGAGGGCAAAGACCCCGGCAAGAACATTTTCGCCAACAAAGCAAAGCCAGCACGCCAGCGCACCAAGAATCCAAAGAAAGCCGCTATTGAAGGACTGGGTGAAGCGGCGGCTCGTTCAAGGACACGACAAGCCGCTAAAGCAAAAAAAAACGAGCCAAGTGAAGAAAGCGCACCCGAAAAAGAATACGGTTTGAGCATTAGCGGCAGTGCATCCGAAAGCGAAATCAGCGAAATTATGGAAGCCGCAAGAAACGGCAACAAGTCGGCTCAATCAGCGGTGTATAACAACGCTGGAACCTTAGAGGATATGTTCAACATAAGTGCTGACGACATACAAGAAGCGAGTGGCCGGTGAACGCCATGAGTGCCCCCGTAGCAGATCTCGCCCGTCAAGTGGATTGGGAGATGGGCCGCAGGGATTTCAAGTATTTTTTTGAAGACATTTGCGGAAAAGAAGAGAACTACATGGTCGCTGACTTTCACGAAGAATGGTTTGAAATGAGCGAGAACCATAACAAAACATGTGTTATTGCTTCTCGTGATCATGGAAAGTCTGTGTTTTATCGGGTGTATTTGCTATGGAAAATGGCTTACAACCCCGGCACAGAAGTTCTATTCTTTTCACACAGTCAACACCAATCCATAGAACACATGGCGAAAATGAACGAACTTATTGAATCTATTCCTACACTTTCGCACTTGAAGCCAAAGCGTGGGTGGGCGAAACAGAAGTTCAAGTTCACCAACAAATCCTCAATATCGGCTATGTCAGTCGGCAAAGCAGTTCGTGGTGCCCACCCCGACATTGTAGTGCTGGACGACATATTGTCCAGTGAAGCGGCTACGCAATTAACGCACATCGCCTCATGGTTTTACACAGCCCTCCTGCCTGTTCTCCACCACACCGCACAGTTATGTATTGTCGGAACACCGTTTTCATACACTGATCTGTATCAAGAACTAAAATCGTTGAAAGGGTATCAAGTGAAAGAATACCCTGCTATCAGCGAAGAAACAGGGCACCCACTTTGGCCCGAACGCTGGTCGCTTGAAGCACTACAACAACGCCGTGGTGAAATGACTTCAATTGCTTTCACCCGTGAATACCTGTGCAAACCAATTGCGAGTGAGTCCAGCCTATTCCCAGTGGAAATGACTGACCCGTGCAAGGACGAAGACCATGCGTTTGTCTTTGACCCGTATGCGGGCGACTTTGACGAGAATGTCAATTATTACATCGGGTGGGATCCTGCTATCAGCCCCGACCGAAAAGCCGACTACACTTGCATGTGTGTTTTGGCTATGGACGAAAACCGACACAAACGGGTCGTTTGGATGCACCGAGAAAAGGGAATGGATTTCAGTTCTCAAATTGACAAAATCATTGAACTGAATGCTCGTTTCAACCCAGTCATTGTTGAACTTGAAACAAACAATTTCGCTCAAGCCTTTCACCAAGTGTTGAAAGAAATTAGCGATTTACCTATCAAACCATTCACCATGAGCCGCATGAGAAAAGAAGCGGTCATGCACGCTTTACAATTGCATTTTGAACAACAGCATTTGATTATCCCATACAAGGATGAAGGCCGAACCCGCCGTATGATGGACACCCTGCTCAATGAACTTTCAATGTTCACTATGTTGCCCAACGGCAAAATGGAGTCGCTGGGCAAGCACGACGACACAGTTATTGCCCTCGCACTCGCAGTTCAAGCGACAAAGGAATATAGGGACAACATCGTCGTCCTTGATGGGGCGGCATGGTCGCAACGGCTGGGGTGGAGTGAAGTATGACACGAATTATGTGGGATAGCGAAGTTCGTTCAATGGACGACGCCCTTATCAAATTAGCACCATTGTTGGCCGGAGCCGCCCGGTTAGCGGCACCAGCCGCAAAAAAGTTAGCACCCATCGCCGCAAAGCAGGGTGCAAAAATGGCCGCACCCAAAATCATGGATGCCGCTAAAGGAAAATTGACTGGCCTTCTCGATCAAAAAAGAATGAAAGAACAGGAATTAGCCGATGTTGATTCGCAAGTTCAATCAGCCGAGCAAGAGCAACAAATAGGACAGGAAGAACAACAAACCCCAGCACCAACCGAACAACCCATGCCACCTCAAGCAACCGCAGGTTCCGAGATAACAGGCATGAAGGGTGGCGACCAACCAAGCAACCCAACCGAACAACCCGGCACCACGGCGACGCCTGTTGTCGGAGTCAGCAAATCCTTCTTCAAAGACGAAATAGGAATGAGTGGTTCAGATCTAATTGACCTCTTCCAAAAAGCAGGTGAAACAGAAGCCATACCGGCGGTTGTTGAACTATTGCGCCAAGAGCAACATGCTGTCCTAAAGTCGTTTGATTGGTGGGACGAAAGCGATTGGGGGTTGTTGGAACTACACGATAACGATTTCAACCTTCTCACCATTTATCCCGACCGTTTAGAATACCAATTAAGGAAAACGGTGGCGGGGGTGAAAAAAGCCGAAAACGATGAGGAACGCCAAAGCGTTTGGAAGGCTTGGCATGACAGGCTCAATGCTGAAAACCGCTTGAGCCGAAGAGAGCGCACTGTTCTCAAGGAGTGCCTTAACACCCTTCAAAAGCATGGTGACATGAATGCTTCAACCATCACCACCTATGGTGTGGATGCAACCACCGCCGAAGTGGCTGGTTTAATCAAAACTTACGGTCACTTGTATGACATGAAGGTTGTTGGAAAAGGCAAAAAGCACGACGACAGGACACTTCACTACGGGGCAAATAAACCGCCTGTATTTTTGAAAAGGATTGATTCTTTCATAGGAAATCTATGGGAGGTTGGTGGTGAAATGTCCATCACGAAAGCGGGCGTTCCTCGCCTCATCCTACCGTTCACCACGAACCGTGCGCTTGACTACACCAATGTCTTGAAGAAGGAATTGGGTGTGGACAGCATCATGTGGGAGGGGCGACAATTCTTGTTTGAAGGGGATCGAGCCGTCTATGAAGCGGCTAAGGTCGCCTTGCCCTATTTAGAAAAGCAATTCGCTGACGCTTCGCTTTTGCTCTCGGCTCTTGAGGGGAATGAAAATGCTGGGCGTATTATCGCATTCAACCAAGCCGAACCTCAAAATCAAGTATCAATGCTCAAAGAGTGGAATATATCAACCGACGGATTAGAAGAATGGAAAGAGGTGATCATCAATGAGCGCAGATAAGAAGCGAATTGACCGTCTTTTCGCCGCACTTGGTGTGGACATGGAACGCCATTCAACACCCACACCGGAAATGCCGCTGTTCAGCAGTGGTGTCCAAGAACCCGCACTCTTGCAGGGAATCACAATCCCAGCCCTCTATGCGGCTTCTTTTGAGTGCCTTGTCCTCCGTTCTATTCTCACACACCTCGCAACAGAATGCTTTCGCAAAGGCTGGGTTTGGAAGCCTAAGTTCGTTTCAAAGTGCCGTGAGTGCGATGAAGAATACCAAAAAGAAGTGGACTCCTGTTTGAAGTGCGGAGGTGAAGTCCGACCTGCCGATAAAGGGCAATTGGATTATGCCGACGCTTTGTTGAACTCGGAGAACAGAATGGCTCAATCATTCCTTGAAGTTCTCCGTGAAGTGGAAATGGATTTGAACATCGTTGACGATGCCTACATCATACTCACCAAAGAATACTTCGTGGATCCAACAACAGGCAAACCCCAATTTTATCGCATTAAAGAGATAACCCGTGCTGACCCGATTTTCATGCGTATTGTCGCTGACAAGCGTGGTGTTCGTGGCGGCAAGCAATACACCAGCCTTCTTGATCGTTCGTTCCGAACAGGGAGCAAGGACGAGAAGTGTCCTAAGACTGGGTTGCCAGTCGTGCCAGTTCACTACATCAACCTCGCAGGTGTGGGTGCGGGTCAAGTCTATACCGAAGGCGAAGTCATTCACATTAGCAAATGGTCGCCGTCTAAACTCTATGGTCGCTCTCCTGTCGCCACACTATGGCGTCAAGTGAACACACTCATTTCAATGGACAATTATGTTTATTCCGCATATCAAAAGCGAAGAATGCCGAGAGGTGTTATGGTGATTAAATCGTCCAACCTTGAAACGGTGGAGAGAACAGCACGAAACATACAGGAACACCTTGAGCGTGATCCGAACTACATTCCCACAGTCGGTGTTGAAACGGAGAGTGGCCGTGGTGGTCTTGAGTATGTCCGTATGATGGACACCCTTGAAGAACTTCAATACATTCCTATCAAAGACGACATACGACAGCGTATCTCATCATTCTTTGGTGTATCAAATGTCTTTATGAACGATGTTTCCGGTGGCGGATTGAACAACGAAGGTATGCAAATTGTTGTCACGAATCGTGCCCTTGCGGCCAGTCAAAACCTTTACAACAAGCGATTATTCCCGTTGTTGCTCCAAGCACTACAAATTGATGAATGGGAAATGTCCCTACATCCACATGAAGAGGAAGACGAAATCATGGTTATGCGCCGTGATGAAATGGCGATTCGCAATATGCTTCAAATGAAGCAAGCGGGCTATGATGCCAAACTCCGTGACGATCAAGGCATCCTCCAATTCTCCTACAAAGAAGCACCACCTCCACCTCCACCTCCACCGGGCGCAACCAACGCCGCACCCGCACCACCGGACGGAGGCGGGGCAGTTCAAACAAGCAATTGGTTAATGCCACCGACTATGGATGATATTTTGAAAAGAACAGAAGCCGATCCGGTTCACGGTCAAGAAGCAATTCCCGAAGCCATGCGAACTACATACGGCACAGATTTGAAACCACTTCGGCGTGTTGGGTTGTCGCAATTAGGACTTCACAGTCGGCGCACCTCCGGCAAGGGCAAAAGCCCAACCGATGTGAAGCGGTTTGAGGGTGCCCATCACATGTCCTCAACCGAGCGAGATAGCAGGGACACAGCCCCCTCAAGGAATCAAGAATGCGGAGGAACGCATGAAGAACTTAGACAGGCGGTTGGGGCTGTGATTCTCCATAACCTTCATTTAATGGGATAGCATGGGATGGTTTGGTTAAGATGAACGAAGGCTTTCTTGATTTTGGAATAATCGCAAAAATGGATCCGATGGCACGCCGAGCAACGGCGAGTATGGAGGCCATGCAAAACGCAATCGCACACAACAATATGGACGATGTGGCAAAGCACATTGAACAAGCAAAAAACGCTCTTTCAATCCTTGAGCGTGACCTTAACCTTGCTAAATCAATGAAGGCAACAGCCGCAATCACCAAAAGCGAAAACGAAATCATTCAAGGCACAGGACAAACTCTTGGGAATGTCGGACGCCACCATAATACCGTGAGCGACTACGACGGAACCGAAGGAGCAACAGTTCTTGGCGTTTCCCGATATGGCCGTTCCTCAACAATTTGGCGACCACAGCAGGAGTGATCACGATGTATCGTGGTTCACCGTCTATCGCCGACCGAATGCGAGTCTTGGACTTTGCCGCCTCGCTTCGCAAGGCTGACGACATGGACAGTGGCTCAAGCGGTCAAATGGTTTCAAACCCAATGCCAACATCACCTCCTTCATCCCCTATGAGTTCCCCTCCCGAAATGGGCGGTGGCGGGCCAACACCCGAAGAAATGAGCGCACTCGTTTCAAGCGGAAAGGTATATGGAGGAAGCAAAGAGGCTTTGGCCGATTTTGAAATGCGCCTCACTGAACTCGCAACCGACATCACTGCTCACATCGGAACTATCGGCCAGTCCAAATACACAGAAGATCTGGACGGCGACTCCGTTATGGGACATGCTTCTTCACTCATGGCTCTCCGAAGTCAAATTGAAGAAACACGAAACTTCTGTGAAATTATCCGACTCAAAGACGCCGGAATGGTGAACCACATGCCCGGCATGGGCGGCCCCATGCCTCCCGACATGAGCGCACCTCCTATGGGCGGGCTACAAAACATGCCCGGCCCCGGCCCAGCAGGTATGCCACCCGGTGGAATGCCTATGCCCGGCCCAATGATGGGAGGTATGTGATATGAGCGACAGTGCAGGTGAAGCAACCGCTGATTTGTTGAAAGAAATGGTCGGAGAACTCCGTCATTTGCGACAAAGGGTGGAGCAATTAGAATCCGAGAACGCAACACTCTCCAAAGCAGTGGATGATCCGGAAACACTGATGAAAAAGGCAGGATGGCTCAAAGCCGTCACTCCGTTATCCGCCGAAGTATATGACCCTCTCAACCGTGAGGCTGGCGACGCACCGTCGTTCGTCAGTGGTTTTGGAACTGAAATGCTTAACAAAGGCATGGACGAACTGAAAGAATGGCAACAGATGGAAGACGCTATGCCGAGTCAAACTTCTCCGTCTTCAATAAAATATAGGTGATTACGATGCAACCACGATGGCACGAACCAAAGAACACAGCCGAAGGCGAACTACTACAACATGTGCTACAATTAGAGCAAATCGTCAAAGGACGGGTGGCTAAAAACAAGAATTGTATGAATTGCTCGGATGATTCTTGCCCGTCTTGCTCTAAGAAAGCAAGCAAAGCAGGTCAAATCAAAGTCACAGACGCCGACAAACACAATAACAAGGTTTTCAACGACATAATGGGCGACGGCGATGAAGACGAAGCACACAAAAACTACGACAAAGCCCGTGAAAATGATCGTGGCGTGGTTAAGACTGGATCTTACAAATCCGACCGTGGACAAAACGGAATGCCAGCCTTGAAAGGACGAGGCGGCATGTTATCCAATTTTGATTTCAGCAAGAATACCGATAAGGGAATGCCTATCGGTCAAGGCGGTCAAAGAATGACTCAAAATGAAGCGATGGGTGGTAGCAAAAACGACCGCATGGGTGCGCCATACACTGTCGATCCTCAAGCGAGGCACATGGCCTCAAGAAATACACGGTATTCGGAAAATAATGAGAGAAAGGATTTTGACGCAAGAGGGGACTCAACAATCTTCCGCCGACGGTGGAAGAGGCACATACGGAAAAATTACACGAACACCACGACCCGGTGTCGGACAACGCTCGGATTTCAGCACAGAAGGCGATGGCTCAAGTGTGCTTCAACCCAAACCCGATTGGATGGGCGACGACACCAAACAAGCCTCGGCTGACATCACCTCACAGTTCCTTGCATCAAAAGGTGTTATCGTCAAGTATGAGCAAGAAGGCTCCGTCAAAACGGTGTCCCTCAATTCATGGATCACAGCGGCGGAACACCGATTGAAGCAAGGCCATATCAAACAAATGGCACCTATCCCGATTTCAGCGCAGTGGCTCCTAAAGTCAAAGGCATTAGCGAAGTCGCTAAAATGCCAGCCTACGCAAAAACTGGCTATGACGAAAAAGGCAGTTCAGTTCACATGCACTTAACAGACGGAGGCGACCGTAAAGACGGCAATTGGAACATCGCTCCAATTGAAGAAAGCCTCACGCAATTGAGAAAGGGATATGGAAACCCCGGAATCATTGAGGAAATTGCCTCCCTTATGGAAAATGTCGCAAAGAACCTCTAATTGGAGGTTTAGGCATGGATAGGCAAGAGTTCTTGAGAATACGAACCGACACACTTCTGTCGTTGGTGTCAAACCATGAGGTCAACCAAGACCTGTATTTGAAAGCCTTCTCCGACTACTACGGAGATGAAACCTCAATTGAAAAGCAAGATCAGGCTATTCTCGGTATGCTTCCTATGACAGCACCACCTCAATATCACATGGAGAACATGGATAGCCCGTCACCACTCACTACACTCAACCTCCCCAGTGGCTATGAAGACTACATCGCAGGTCAACGCAGGTTCGTTAAGACATACGCCCAAGACTGGCCTATGGCGAGCGAAAAGAACCGATTCGGCAAAAGACACCCTTTGTCATACGATTTGCCAACCATGCCTTTACTTCACGGTGCGGAATGGGGTGAACCGGCTTTTGTCGATCACCTCTTGCATTTAATTGAAGAGGATGAAGAAGGCCAATCGGTTATCAAATCTATGAAAGACGCCGAGCGCATGGGCGTTATTCCCAAAGAATACGCAGGAATTGTCGGTCGTCCGACTGAAAGCCTTCACGACCTTTACATGACCGACCGCAAAACCCGTTTTGCTTATGCTGACGATGATGAATACATTGATGCAAAAAAGGAACAATGGGGCGGGCGCAACAGCCGTCTTGGTTTGCTTTCATATTTATTCGGCCTTGAATGGCAATCCTCCGACCAGCGAGAGGCTTTTATGGACACTCTCAAAAAATTAGGCGGAACCGAAGGGCCAGCAGATCCTAACGCTCGCAAAATTATGAATGACTTCACCGCCACATCCGGCATTTCGTGGGATAGGGCCAAGCGCAATTGGTTTGAGCGTCTTATCCCCGTAGCCCGTTGGTGGGAACGCCCATCCGACAGGCACGGGCCAGTGTCAGCGGAGGACATACCCTCCGGCTTGAATCACATGAAATCACCGTGGGTGAAGAATGCTGACATGGTTGACCCAAATGACAACATGATTGAACCGTCAGCAAATCACCATTGGTGGTTGCCGTTTCAACACTGGGGAGGGGTTGGCCGTGACGCACAGTCCCTTCAAACCATGTTAAGAGATTCATACCCAGCCGCTATGCAAGGGTGGCTCGGCGATGAAATGGTCGGATTTCTTGCCGACCGACAGCACCCACTGAATGACAGCGAAGACGCATACCACAGCAGTGGCTCATCCTTTTTCCCAAAAACAGCCAACCACCCGTTGATGGCTGGACACCCTCACCGTTCAGCGGTTTCAACCGGATGGGCGGCTGGTTCCGACCACCCGTATGTGCGTGCGTTCCCACGCCGTCGTGCCCTTTGGTCGTCTGTGTCAAACAGCGCACATCTTCATCCGTCCGAAATAGAAGGAAGCGGAAAGCGCATGATTATCCCATCCTACGCTTTCGCAACAAACCCCAACGGCTTGGGTCGCATAATCGCTTCACACACAGATCAAGGGCAACCAAGAATCGGCCCTACACGGGAAAGACACCCCGGCGACGACGAATACCACTCATTTCACAACGACCATTATGAAAAGAGCGATGTTCACATCGGTCAAATGATGCAAAAAATGGCACTCCAATTGATGGGTGAACACGGCCCTGCACTACTGCATGGAACAGAACCAAACGACATCACAGGAAACACACTCGCCCGTGGCAACCTGCAACAATTGGCTAAAGCGGCCAATATGCAATTGATGAGAGGCGGGGGCATGGAGGACATGCGAACAATTGCCCCAACAGTGGCAGGAGGGGGACTCGTCAGCAAAGAAGTCCCACTTGGCCCTATCAGCCCCGAATCCGATGCTACTATTCCGCCAGTGTATTTGACAGGCGACAAAGACGCTTGGGGACACAAAATGCCCGCTACACTCGCTTTCAATTGGGACAGGCAAAACAATGCTGTTCGTTTTGATGTGAAAGACAAACCATTTGAAACGCTTCAACGGACTGTTCACGAAGGCCATGTCGGAATGGTTCACCCTACACATGCTGATCACGCATTGAAACCAAAGGTCAATTCAATTCCGGCTCTTGAGGTCACTGATGAAATGGGCGCACCTCCTATCCTAAATGGTGACATTTTCAAAGCCGACGATTATGAGCCAACGGGTGTGTTTGAGAAAGTCATTGTCCCAGCACACACCGTTTATGATTTCAGTTCAATAGACGATTTGAGAGGGTTCACGGGGGGATTGGGTCGTCCAAAAGAAACCCGAAGGCAAGCGCATATTCGTCCAAAAGAAGGGCGGGCACATCAAAGCCAGCAACGGCAAAGGCAGGGATGTTTCTTTGCCAAAGAAGGTCAAAGAGGGCATACGCAAGCAAGAAGGCGATTGCACCTTTGACGGTGTTTTGAAAGACGGCAAGTTCCGAGCCATCGATCTGTTGGTGCATAAGGGTGACGACATTCACATGGAGAAATTAGAAGACAGGCTCACTATCCTTCGCACACTTTACGAAACCGACGAAGGTGTTTCATTCCCAATGCCAGCCGACTGTAAGTTCAGCGACCGTGAAGGTTTGCGATCAAACATGGACGCACTTGGTGGAGAATTATGGCTTCGTGACTCCACCTCCACCTTTATGAAAGGAAAAGAAGCACACCATAAATGGGTTCACTATGCACCGGACGGTGATGGTGTCAAGAAAATGTATGGCCCGTTCCCATCGGTTTCTATTCGCAACGACCGAATGGTGCTTGAATACCCCGGACACCCTGCACCGTTGGTGGTAAAGGGCGAGTGGGACGGAGAAGGATTTGACTATCAAGGATTTGAGAAAGGATCC
>UEXL01000608.1_pt1 | contig 16825 bp, 24 predicted proteins | sample 1796671 | NCBI WGS metagenome assembly UEXL01 (sample SAMEA4772471, study PRJEB27181) | metagenome | reverse complement strand
AGCTTCAAACGCCTCTTGCCTGGTCATAGCGTTCATTGAATCTGCAAAGAAGCTAATCGCCCTATCGCGGTCTGCTAGCGCAGCACCACCAACACCCAGTTGGTTCACGATCTCAACAACTGTGTTCTCCACTTGTTCGTTGCTAACAGTGGGGCCACAGATCGTGTCCCTGATGACATCAAACAAGTTTGTGCGGCCGGCGATAGCGCTGGGCAGTGCAGCTACAACTTCCTACGGTTCTCCAAGAGCCTTACAAATTGCGTTACCAATAATCTCACAAATCTTGCCAAGAATTGCTAAAAGAATTTTTGCCAGAAGAGCCCAGAAAGCCTGCTTTAGCAAGAAGAAAAGAAGCCCAAGAATATCAGCTAGCTTTGGCCACATTCTAAATGGATTCTCCATTCTAATCGAAGTAATGTCAACTTGATTTCTGCAGAATGGCATACCTAAACTCTTGACAAAGTCCATGATACCTGGATTAAATAAAGGTGGTGCGGACAATCAAGCAGTGCGATGACAGCGGCAATCAACTGCGCTCCCGGGAAGCCGCTCATATGGTCGAGGAGTGCTAGGTAGTTATCCTCATACACTTCGATTAGCGCGAGGATGTATGCATCAAACACTTTCTGGGAATCTAGCTGTGACTTCTGTTGTGCAGACGGGCCTGCTAGTTGCTGACCCAGAGTGCGGCGCTGTACAGTGGGGTCGTAATTGCTAATATCTTTATTCTTGAAGGTACCTGGGCACCGAATGCGTCGGGCCTACTGGTTTTTTCTTGGTGCTCAACAAATCTTCGTCTTCCCACGGTTTCACAAAGTTCACTTCACCAAAAAATGGTGCGTCTTCAGCGCGTGGCGACTTATCATCGAGTGCTTCAAACGTTTTTCCAGATTTTAAATTCTTTTTGACAAGTGCATCGAGTTCAGCGCGTTTTTCAGGAGGTAAACCAACAAACAGCACTCCAAAATCTCGAACTCCCATTGCTTTGAGAGCAGTTAATATTATTCGGCCGAGTGCTTCAGCCAAAGTCAATCCCTTAAATAAACACTCAATCGCTTCGAACATAAGGTCATACAGGCCACAATATTTAAGAGGATCGAGGCCATGCTTGTATAACTGATTTACGGAGCCCATACCCATTCCACCGAAGCCCTTGTACATTATAGCTCTTTTGCACATATTTACAAAGATTGGATCTTTTTCGTCAATCCTGTAATAAGCCTGCATGCGCGAATTACTTTGCATGTTATGAGGATTCGAGAGGCCTGGGGCACCTTGATTTAGACCCATCTCCAAGATCTCTCTTTACTTCGTCTGGATTAGTCCGACATAGATTATCATGGAAGGCCTTCGCAACAGCATCTCCAATAGAGAAAACTTCGTCAAAGATATCTTGACCCAAATCTTTAAACTCATTCTCAAGATTGTTCTGAATACAGGATAACGTTGAAGGTTTCCTATATCGCCCTCAGGCTGCCATGCATAGATTTCAGGGTAAGTAAATTCTTCGAGAAATTCAATCCATGGTTTGGGTCGCCGGGCTTTGAAGCCTCTATCCATTTCTTGCATTCTTGCGAAATATGCCACTGCGGTTTTATCTTTCCAGCTACCTCGCCGGCGTAAAGATCTTAATCGATTCTTTTAGTATGTAGCAGCCGGTCGATCACCGCAACCCTCAGTATATACTTCCATTTTTTTAATGTTGTAATTGCCATCAAAGACCATTACCAGCTTAGTCATAAGCTCATCTGAACTGAACAGATCCCAAAAACTTACTGACATCGTGAAGCCGCGGCTGCTAAGCCATGAGTCTAAGTCGCTGTACAGTGTTCCAAGCGCTGATGTCCCAAAGACGGCATCATCTCCGTAATCCGAAAGGTCAAAATACCTGTCGTCTTTTTTAAACTTTAGATGGCCGCCTTGCGTTCCCGTAAACACTTTCAAATATCTGTTGTATAAATTGAGCCCCTTTCTGACTCTGATATTCATGGGCGTCATTTCGGCTGTAGTAAACTTGACCTTTATATCGTCTTTTTCTACTCTTCTGGCTCGCCGTCATCAAGTTGTATCTCTGGGAGCCAAACACCGTTGAGAAGTCCACTGAATAGAGAAGCTTCAATCGTGAACCTTGCCGTGGCTCTAAATGAAAGTCAGTAAACTCTGTTACCTTGAGCACGTTCTCTACAGTTGCAAAAGAATCATCTTTTGAAACTCTTCTAGCATCATTTGAATCGCATCGCGGCCGTACTTCTCGAACTTTTCTTTCAGAGCCTCGTCAGCTTCCTCGTCAGTCATACCTTCTGTGTACCCGGTTTCGGTGTCACAAAGGTGATTTGGTATTTACAATTCTTCTCGTTTAGTATAGGTTCCGTCTGGCTGCGGTCACGCCAGTTACTGTTGATCGCGTACGGATTGGGGACGCAGTCCAAGCATACTTTTCCAGGAGATACCGAAACGTCACAGACATCCGGTAAGCCATCTCCGTTCTTATCTTGAAATTTTAGATACGGAGAGGTGCCATCTTTGGGCATTCTTTCCGGTATCGGAACCATTGTTTTATCTACACGACTTTTAGCCATACCACTATTTCCTTTACGTTATGTTAACGTTTCTGCTACAGATATACTTATAACCGCCGGGATTGCAGTAATTAAACTCCCAGTTGTCTTTGTTGATTCTAACATGATACATCGTATTCATAACCCAGTTCAACTGCGCTGAGACTATTACAGACGAGGCACCGGCGCGCCATGGCTCCATAAAAGAGATGCCTAAAATAGCATTGAATATTACTTGCACCAATGACGTGACATACAATGATGCCCATAGATCACCAAGAATGTCACTGAGTTCAATAAAAGCATCGCGAGTGAGTTCGCCGCGTACGGCTGGCTGCAGGTTATTAATAGTTTCAAGTGGCATCATGACTCCGCCGAATGTAATATAACTGCTGTTGATGTTACCAGCCACTAAATCAATCTGCGGAGCTTGTTTGACAATCTTGCCACCTAAAGAATTTGTCTCTCCAGATAATGCATAGCCACTAACGCTATCAGCCTCTCCTGTTATTATTTTGACACCCTCGCGGCCAATAATTCTAATTGCATCTGCTTTTAAGCCAATGCCCGATCTGCCGCGGTTGGGATCTGCATTTCCAGCAGCGAGTCCAAAGTTTTTATCAATATCAGTCAATTGGCTTATGTGTATCCTTGCGGCGTCGGCAAAAAATGAGTTGTCAGCTTGGGCTGTGCCTTCTTCTTGCCCGGGCGGGCCATCTCCGCCATTCGCGTTGGACATTCTTCCGACAACCAAGTCAATAGAGTTTGCAATGTTGGAACCAAGGGCGCCATAACCAGATGCTGCACTATCAGGACGGTCTGTTCCTAGAACAATGTATGAGCCGGCTTGGTTGATAACCTGTTCGTTGGGGGGGCTGATTTGTAGGATAACGTCCGCAGAGGTATTGCTGTATGAAATAGCCCATTACTAGAATAAGTATACCCTAATCCAGCGTCAGCCTTTTCTTGTGTTGTTGCATCACCAAGACCACCGTCTTTGCGGTTGCGCTTATTATCATATATTTTTTTCATTTACTTTCCTGTTTATTCCGTGTACTCAGTCGTGCTTTAGGTTATTTATGAAGACAACCTTGTGGGAAGTTTTGCCTTGCCGTTTGCTTTACCTATGTAATCGCCCTTGTAGACAATCCCGGGATTTTGACGTAGGTATCTATCGGCCGCGGCTTGACCCTTGTTTTCCACGTACCATTCGTAAATGCTAAAGTCATCTCCATGTTTCATAGAAATTGGGAAAAACACTCTTGCATATACATCTTGTATCGTCTTATATTTTCCTTTAGCTCCGAGAAGATATTTCTCCACATAATCCATCTGTGCGACTGGGCCGTTATTCAAAAAAAATCGTCAGGCGGTCTCTCGCCGGCGTTCCAAATAGCTCCAACTTCTTTGGCGCCGGAGGTGCGGCAAAATTGAATAAGTCCCCAACAATCACTGCCGCGCTCGTTTTGTTTGGTCTCGTCGAATCCGCTCTCAAAGTTAATCAAGTTAGCTAACCAGCCAGGATCTGGAATACCTACGCTGTTTGCTACTTGCACGATTTTTTCTGCCAAGCCAGGGACTGCTGCGGCGGCTGGATAAGCTGCGTTTATATCTGCGGCTGTGGATGGGCCGCCCACTTTTCCTTCTTTTGAGAGTTCTATATTGTATTCAGCAATTCTCTTATTGCCAAAGGCATCCTTAGAGGTCAGACAGTCTATGTTAGTCCCTTGTTTTGACAAGGTACCAGAGTTGGATGGGCCGATAATCCAACAACTATCTAAGTTGTACGAAAAATCTACTTTCTCCAACTGCACGTAAACTTCTTGGCCCGGCGCATAGTTTGACTCGCGACTGAGCGCTGTTGTATGCATATTTTTGATCATCGAGTTTATCTGCTCATTTTTACTGTCCTGACACGGTTCGGGCAAAAAAAGCGTGAGGCGAGTTTGCCGATATGATTCTCACCTTGAATCCGTAAATGGCACCTTTGTCACCAGCAATACTATCCGGGGCAGTTGTGCCGGACGTTCCAGCCACTTCTTTGTCAGTGAATCCGGTTGGTGTGAGTTCGCTTAAGATAACTGCGATAAACTGATCCTTACCCTCGTAAACGTCACTTTTTATGGCGCCCTTTCTGGTTGCCGCGGCGACCGTTTCGATAATGCCTCTCCGCGGATCGTAAGTGTCTCAAACGGTAAAAGTTCGTTAGACATCGGCAGGCTCACCCTGAATCAAATTGAATATGCTGTCTTTGTCTTCATCGGACAGTTCAAACGATGCCACTTGATCTTTCTTTTGAATAGAAATAATTTTAACAAGCTGCTCGTTTGACCGCTGCATCGTCTCTATATGCTTTGCTGCTACTGGGCTTAGGTATTTATTCTGATCTGGCTCAGTCACAATTTTATTCGCGATCTCATTTAAGAATTCGCGGGCAGCTTTGCGATCATCTCTTATGTTACCTAACGCTTCATTTACTAATGAATCTATGTCGTTGTTTTTCATAATGCACCATTGTTCCAGTTCTGTGTAAAGAAGTAATACTTTTTCTTAAACTTCTTTAGTGAATTCACTATTTGCTTAGTGTTTAAGCCAGTGATTTCACGCAGGTACAGATAAATAGCTTTTTTATTAAAAATTTGTATATCTTCTTTTGAATCGAAAAGAACGACTATCGCCTGATACACTTTCAAATCATTTTCTTTCATCTGAGAAGCATCCCACGATTTTAGTTCTTTATAAAAATGATTCCAAAACTCGTTTTCTTCCCGTTCGGTTACATAAGATTCATTTGTTGACAGATATTGCTCTTCATAATTCTTGGCAAGATTGTCAAAGTTTACCTCTGTTTTATTCTTGCGCTGCTGCTTCTTTACTTTGTGAATAAACCAGTTTTTAGTTATAACTGAAAAGTAAGAGAAAGCTTTCGACCCCTTAGAAGGATCGTACTTGTCCAATATTGTCATCAGCCAAATTTTACACTCGTCTCTTAACGAGTCGATGTTTGGCAAATTTGTAAATTTATAAGTAAAGACAATCTTATCAACCATTTCGTTAAAAGCTGGGCCAATCCAATTGACATATAAATCTGTTCGCTCTCTTATACATTCAGTATTAGAATACCTAATAATGGCATTCTCATGATCTTTTGTAAAGTAGTGATTTTTCTTACGACGTTTCTTCTTCGTCGGCGGGGGTTTCTGTATCTTCTGCATCTTCTTCTATTAGTCCATAAATATATTCGAAGGTCTCCAACTGTTTATTGAAGGACCTCGCATGTTCCATTAGGGCACCGAGAGTTTCGTCACCATAGAACATTTCAAGCTCATATACACCTTCAAGGTGTGCAGCAAGAGCATCAACCATTTCTTTAAGATCATACATCTCCTCAGAGATGCTTAGAAGCTTGACAATGGCCGCTCTCGCATATAATACTACGCCGGTGCTAAACACCAACGATATAAAAAGTATAATAGATAATGTTACTTCAAGACTTGTCATACGTTCTGTTCTTTATTTCTTTCTTTTGTTGTTCCAAAATATCTCTATTATCTTCAATATACTTTTTTGTAAGTTCACCGGTATTTTCGGTGTCATTATTTTTCACTTTCTTGTTGATGAAGGGTTTGTTCAGTAATCTAGTCAGACTATTTTCTGTTTCACACTTGTCACAATCGGTGATATAGGCGCCCGAAGCATGCATAACTGTTACTGTCTCGTTACAGTTTTCGCAGTTATACTTGAATATCGGCACTATCGCTTCGCCAGATCTTCTAAATCTTGGTTGGAGATTTTTGCATTGTCAGAGACACGCACCGTAGGCGGGTTTTCAACAATGAGTCCCTCATCAGTTTCAAAAAGTTTAAAGCCACTTAAAATCGGGACAATGTCCAATTCATTAAGTAGTGATTCTTGAAGAGCCATCATAATAGCACCGAGTGCTTGGTTTGATAATTGCATTTTTATTCCTTTAGCGATATATAATCTTCGCTTAATGTTATTATATCATTAAATTTGTTTCTGTATACGTCAAAAACAGTATATTTTAGCTCCTCACAGAAGCCTGTTGAGCTTCCTGGGCTATATACGTGTTCTTTTATCTTCATAACTATACCCAGGCCGGCGTCTTTAATAAGGCTCGGATCATCGTTGTAGGGCTCTTGCCATTGTATAAGTGAGCCAATACGCATATTATGATTTAGCGAGGCTCTTGAGATCGGCGTCGTACATCATTCTTGCGAGGCCTTTAAATCTGATTGTTGGTTCCCAGTCCAGCTTTTCTTTCGCCTTAGATGGGTCACCCAACAACAATGGTACTTCATGTGGTCGATATAGTCTTGTGTCTATTTCCACGTGTTCATCCACATTGAGGCCGGCGTAATCAAACACCTCATGTAAAAACTCTTTTACAGTGTGTGTCTCGCCTGTTGCCACAACATAGTCATCAGGGGTATCTTGTTGTGTCATACGCCACATGGCGTCCACGTAGTCTCCAGCAAACCCCCAATCGCGCTTAGCATCTAAATTTCCTAGGTAAAGCTTGTCTTGGCGGCCAAGCCTAATGTTTGCTGCAGCCTTTGTTATCTTACGTGTAACAAAGGTCTCTCCTCTTCTGGGAGATTCATGATTGAACAAAATGCCGCTGGAAATGTGCATGCCATAACTCTCGCGATAATTGCGACACAAGTTGTGTGCGAACACTTTTGCGCAAGCGTAGGGGCTTGCCGGCATCAATCGTGTTGTCTCGCTTTGTGGATTTTCGGGATTATCTCCAAACATCTCAGACGACGAGGCTTGATAAAATCTAGATTCCGGACAGACAGAGCGCACGGCCTCAAGCAAACGCAAGGTACCCATGGCAACGATATCTGATGTTTCTTCCGGTGTGTCAAAGGAAACCCTGACGTGTGATTGTGCAGCAAGATTATAAATTTCATCTGGCTTGTACTGATTTAGTAATCGATACATATTGCCGGCATCGATCATGTTTCCGTATGCTAGCGTGAAGTTCTGTATCTTATCTACATCATTGAAAATGTGATCGATACGATCAGTGCTAATGAGGGAAGTTCTTCTCTTTACTCCCACCACGTTATATCCTTTTTCCAATAACAGATCTACGAGATAAGAACCATCTTGGCCCGTTACACCTGTTACTAAAGCTGTTTTTTGTTTGTTACTCATTTTGATTCTCCGAATACCATTTATAAGTTTTGGTCACACCTTCCTTAAAAGTTGTAAAATTGAAAGAGCCGATTAGTTTCATCAGTTCTTCGTTGTTCCCATCTTTTCGAAATTGGCCGTCCATGTTTCCATTAAAAGATAATCTCACATTTTTGCCGGCTTGTTCAACCAAAGTTCTAGCCATCTCTAATATAGATAAGTTTTCTTTCGGTGCTACAATCAGTGGGACTTCTGTATTGTGTACCTCTAGGAGTACAGGCAGAATGGCACATAAATCGTCCACATACAGTTGTTGCCTCATCGGTAGGCCGGTGCCCCACAAATCTATTTCAGAGCCCTCTGTGGCTGTATACACCTTGTGAATCAAGGCTGCTACAAAGTGTGACGATTCCTTTCCAAAATGATCGTCTGGGCCATAAAGATTAGACGGACAGAATGTAGAATAGTTCATTCCACACTGATTTCTATACGCTCGACTACCAACCTGGAGCATTCTTTTTGTCATTCCATATGAAAAGTTTGTCTCGGTCGGCGGTCCATTAAAAAAGTCTCTCTCAGTAAATGGGAAGACTGCTATATCTTCTGGGAAGGCACAAGTGCTCAAGGATGAGAGAACACGCTCAATGCCTGCTTCATAAGCTTCATTGATTATGTTTGTGTTCATCATCGTATTATTATAGAAAAACTCAGCCTGGTTTTTAATATTGTCTTTTATTCCACCGACGCGGGCAGCGAGATGAAGAACTGCGTCTGGTTTAAGGTCCCCATATAGTTCTTTAACTTGGGTTGTACTGGTGAGATCACAGTCTTTTGATGACAGGTACGTCCATTGTGGTCTGACTATAGATAATCTTTTTCCCAAGAATCCCGATCCGCCAGTTACTAGCACGTTGTTATACATTAAAGTAATTCTCACAGTTGCATTCATTAGCAAAATATTGTTTTACCTCATCGCTAAAAGAATCATTTATCTCTTTTAGGGCGCCCTCAAATCCCTTGGGGCTCGAAGATAGAGACGCACAGTAATGCCAAACCTTTATTTGGTTGTGGGCGTGATTAAATAGATGACCATCTTTAACATAAAAATCTTTTAAATTCTTATTAGAGTGCTGTACAGTGCCCTTGCTACGAACATTATAACAAATTCCTTTTCAAGAACAGGTAGGTCAACAAATTGAATGACGCCGGGTTCCTGCGCGTGAGGTGCAACGAAGATGTTTAACGCGGCTTGTTCCGAAAGATAATGGTACCGAGTCACCATCACAGTTTGCTCGGTCGGATCCCAAGCATTCGGTGATTTGATTTCTGACAGTTTACTTCTAATAAGATTTATCTCTGATTGGGGCATATCAAGGTCGTACGCACCAGCTTCGTGGGCCAGTCGGAATTTATATTTTGGGATCAATGTTATGGCCCGATATTTATACCATATTTTACATACTTCCTCTAATATTTCTTGTGAGTTGAAACAGACAACGTCTGCATTAACATAGCCGACATCTGCGACTAAGGTATTGTTTTTGTAAGACTCTTCGTATATTTTATGAAATTCTGTTATTGGGATCGGTGCAGAATTTGGATCTTTATTGACGCCGGCCGGCTGCATCAAAATCATCTTTCCGTTGTGTTCCCAAGGAAAAGCATTTGCGTCAGGATAGTCACTGGTAACAGCTATTCCCGCGGGCGTTTCTATAAACTCCGTGAGTCTTGCGGTTGTTATGGTGTCAGCACCCAAACAGATAACTTTCTTGTAGCCGCGAACCTTCATTAATTCATAGGCGATGAAAAATTTTCTTGCACCGATATCTATTTCGGTTTCGATGCCATCAATAGAAAAGTTTATGTTTTTAGAAAAATGGTAATCACCAATGTTGTCATCTGTCACCTCAAATAGTTGTATATCTGGGTGATATTTCTTAAAGCTGTTGACTGCATTGGATGCTATTTTCTTATACATCTCTCCTGTATGATATATAACACAGCAAATCTTGTCTACAGGGGTTCCCAACTTTCCTCCTTCGATTTGCGAAGAGGGGAATCTGACAGCCTGTCTTTTTCTTGTCGAATAGACGGACAGTGATTACCTGTACGATGAATAAGATCATAGAATATCATCAAGATAGAGACTTCTACCGTGTGAAAGTATTGACAGTTAATCGACAGTTCTTCGATGTCGTCTCGGAGCACCTCAGATTTGGCGCCACTTATTAAAAATGTTCCAAAACCCTTGTCTTCTCCCCAATGTAGAGTATCCACAACGTTACCAGAGTTACCGGAACAGGAAAGACCTATGATTAAACACTCATCAGGGTCCTCTACAGACGCAATAGTTTCCAGCCAACGAATAAATATTTGGTTATATCCGTGGTCATTCGCATTTGATGTGATGAATCCAACACTATCAAACGAATATACTGCCTTGTTGGGTATAAGCCTCGACAAATCAGTAGCCATATGACTAGCAACATAGTGTAGACCACCATTGCCAATCAGAAATATCTTCTTTGCCTTGTTTACTTTGTCCACCAGGCTGTTATATTCAGTGCTATCGGCCGCGGCGTTACACTTTTCTTCAATATTCTCAAAATCAATTAACATTTATTTATTGTTTCCTTTATAATTTCTAATGCGAGGCCTATTTCGATATTACTTATGTTCAAATTCGGCCTAAATCTAATGGATTTTTGACCAGTTTTATTACAAATTAGGCCATTTTTATACGATTCATTTACTAATATATCACGTTTTTCGGTATTTGACAAGTCAAAACCTACTATTAAACCACAATTTCTTAAATTTGATAGCTGTTCTATCTCAGATAAACCTTTAATAAGTTGTTTACCTCGTTTCTGTACGTTGTCTAATATGTTGTTTTCCTTGTATGCCTTAATAATGTATTTTCACCTTACCATATCGGCCACATCGCCGTCCCATGTCACCTCTAACCTGATACTGTTCTTTGGATTAAATATTTCTCCGTATTTTTCTTGTGCCATGATTCCCGACAACTGTGTCTTCTTTCCAAAGACAACGATGTCAGGCACTATATCAAGATGCTGGAAGTACCAAACTTTGCCTGTGCCACCAAAACCAATCTGTATCTCATCAAACACTAATGGGACGTCATATACATTGCAAAGAGTACGCAAACCATTAAAGAATTGGTTATCATGATAGATATCTCCAGCACTACATTGAATTGGTTCGACTAATACACAAGTTATTTTACCAGTGCGCATTTCTTCTTCAACATTCTCTAGATTGCAGGGAATCTTTTTAGAAAAGACAGATGGGTATCCATCCAAGCGCGCATCGGCGCCAGGAAATCGAGAGGTCACAAAGCCTCCGTAACTATTGATTCCATGGAAACTGTTATCGAACGATAAGATCAATGGGCTTGTGTGGCGCTTATAATCTATGCATGTTTTAATTGCCGCCTCAACGGCTAGCGCACCCGTGCAAGAATAGTGGAAATGTTCAAAAATGTCGACTCCAGCGTATCGCTTAAAGTCCCTGTCAAACTCCAGCGTTTCGTCGGAGGTGAACTCACAGTTATTTATTTTAAAACTGGCTACACGTAAGTATTCTTCTATAAATTCATCTGACTTGAAAATCGGGTGGTTGTAACCAAGAGGCAATGACGCATACATGCCAAAAAAATCTAAAAGCTCTCTATCGGTGTTTTTATCAAATAGATAAGATTCATGACTTTTTGAAAAATCAACTTTGATATCAAAATTGCTACTACGGGCTATGTTTCTCACTTTAAATATCCATGTTTCTTTAGCTGTTCAAATGTATCATACCAGATACCATTAAACCTTATAGCCTTGTCATCAATATAAAAAACTGCTCTTGGTTTCTCGGCAGTTACATCTTTTACAAATTTGTCCATATTGTGTTTCTTAAGCCATTCCCAAATCAATTCTATTCCAGTCTTACCATCTATCAGGGGCCGATCAAAACGAGCCTTTGCAGAGTATACTATAATATCGTATTCTTCAGATAAGGCTTCTAATGCATGATAGGATCCTTCAATTGGTGGATCATATATTGTACCATCATAGAATCCTTTGGAACATTGGTGGATCACGCCATCAAAGTCTACTCCTATTTGGTATGTCTCATCTTGGAAAGAATGCTCTCTAATTTCTTGTTTCATACTTCCTCTGGATATATATGGTCTACGTCTTCCCGGCTCACCGCCAATCGTATAGCTTGTCCTGCACCTGCTGCAGTGATCTTGTGCCTTTTGTTTCTTTCAATAAAAACAATATCGCCTTCTTTTACTTTTAATGTTTCACCCTCAACAAACCATTCCCATTCGCCCTTCATTATATGCCACCACTCGTCCCAGTCACTGTGATAGTGTAATCGATTACCCTCTCCTGGCATCTGAGCGATTAGCGTGGCACAAGTTGACTTTGAGTTTATAAGTGTATGTGACCAGCACTTATCGCTTGGGTTTTTTGCTATAATCTCTCTTGCCGATACCACTTCTTGGTTATAATTATCCATGTTGTTATTTGTTACGCCATCCTCTAGCAAAACCCTAAGCCTATTAGCATCATATATTTCGCCGCTAGTATAATATTTTGGTTCTGAGTTAGTATTGTTGCTCAGATATTTTGCAGTAACTTCTGCCAGTTGAAAATCAGACTCATTGTCAATGTCAATTGTCGCAAAACCTGAAACAGTATAAAAGTGTATATCGCCGTCACCACCGTGATAACCACATTTGTACTTATCCATATTCGCAAGATAGTTGGAGGTTTTCCAACCCATCATGCCGCATGCATAAGGTTGTACCGGCGTCACATCCTGCGACGGTGGAGAGATCTTCTTTTGGTCAAAGTTGACTGGCTGTCGATTATATATGCACTCTATCTGTTGATCGGTAACTGATACAAGCGTGTCGGCCTCCGTACTGAGCATGGTGGCGGTAAATTTTAGTATGTCGCGCGCTTTTATGAACGGTGATGTAGGTAAAAGTTGTACCAACACATCACACTCTACATTGTTCATAAAGTCTTGTGTGAACTCATCGTTTGTTGCGCTGTCGGTTGAAAGTCCGCGGGCGTTTATAAAAACTTACGCCTTCTTTTTCTGCAATCTCTCCCAAAATATCTGACTCTGAGTTAACGTATATTTCATCGAAGCATTTTGCTTCTTTGGCGGCCCTAATGATATAACTTATCAATGGAATTCCATTTAACAAGCGTATATTCTTTTTTGGGATTCTTTTGCTGCCAAAACGGGCAGGTATCATTGCTACTACTTTCATTTGTTTTCTCCGGCTTTCGTGTTGGATGCTACAGTTAAATTAAACTTTTTTCTGAGCAACCGATCAAGTTTAAAAATACTCTGTATTTCTTTTCTGCTTTTATCTTTTAGGGCGCCTGATATCCACATATTAAAGTTGTCTTGGAGGTAGGAATCTAAAGTTACCACAGAGTCATGGTGTTCCAATATTTTTCCAAAATAAAATATCTGCTCTTCTTGATTGTGTATGTCAAATCTCAAAGTTTTGCTAGAAAGTTTATTGTCCTCAAACTCGACCGGATCATATTTGAGCGATTGCTTCAGATGCGCGTCGTTGTATGGTGCACCAAGATTTTCCCCCATATCAAAAAAGTTAAAACCGGTTATATACAATTCCTGTATATCATAGTTTAATAGTGTTATCGCTCCTATAAGCCCTGTGTTACAAACAGTTCCTACTTGTGCATCTATTTTGAAGATATAGCCATCACAGACGTTATGAAAGGGGACTGGCCACGCCTCTACGGTCCGGGTTACAGCATGGATATCCCACATTGAAAGGTTTGCTTGTATAAGGTACTTTAAAGATTCTACAAATTTCAGATTGTCGCTGAGACCTGCAATCTTGGGCATGTTTAAACAACTAACCAACAGGTCTGTTCTAGCGCCATAATCTTCCCATAAGTATTCAGGCATGTCGTACGCCGTATTAATTCTAATGACCAAGTCATAAGAGTCTATTTTGCTTCCGGTTTTTTGACCGGAAAGACTTGGGCCGGGCCCAAAAGCAATCCTTTTCCCAGATAATATTTTAGCCAGTTCTGGGTCTTTATTATAATCTGTGAAATGATCTATCAGCGGACTATAATCTTTATTGTCTCCTAATCCATCTTTTGCAATACGAGCGAGGTCCCTTAGTTGCCTGTCGGGTGGCGGGCTTGAACAGAGCCATTTGGGGGTGTGCTCGTCTAAAGGGATACCAATAATATTATCGCTAGCGGGTTCATACCATTTGGGCATTCTTTCTACTCCTGTGTGTATTATATTCTACCATATGAAATTCTTTTTATAATATTGAACAATATCGTAAATTTCTTTGTTAAAGTCTCTTTTGGCGGTCCAACCTAGGGCCCGTAGTTTGTCATCGTTCAAGGCATATCGTACATCTTGACCTTCGCGAGAATAAGAAAAATCAACATGTTCTTCCCAATTATAATCTTCTTCAAAGAAGTTGTCAATAACTTTTAATATTGTATCTATGTTCTTTTGTTCAAAGCCGCCGGCAACATTATAGATTTCGTTCGTGTTACCTGAGTCTATGATGGTCATAACAGCTTCTGCTGTATCATCAGCATGCAACCAGTTTCTCACTGGCGTTCCGGCGTTATGAAGTCTAATCTTTCTATTTCGCATTAGATTCTTTACAGAAAGTGGTATCAGTTTCTCTGGGTACTGTCCTATTCCATAGTTATTGGTTGGACGTAGCAGAATGTACTCGACGCCATATGTTCGGGCCCACGCTAAGATAAGCATATCAGAACAAGCTTTTGCCGCTGAATATGGATTGCTTGGGTGTAAGATATCTTGTTCTGTATGTTCACCGCTTTCAATATCCCCATATACTTCGTCAGTGCTGAAGTGAAAAAATACCGGTCGTCTATTGCAATTGACGGGCTTGTTGCGAATCAAGTCCAACAAGTTGCGAACACCCACAATGTTACTATCAATAAACTCTTGCGAATCAATGATACTATTTCCTACATGAGATTCTGCGGCCGTATTAATCACGTAATCACAGTCATACAGATGCTGAAGATCTTTTATATCCTCTTTGATGAAAGTAAAGTTGGGGTTAGCTTCGAAGCTTTTTAGCAGTGAAGTGTTGGCTACATACGTGCACTTATCTACTCCATACACTTTCCAGCCCCTGTCAAGGCATTTACGTGTTACATACGAGCCAATAAAGCCTAGGCAACCGGTGACATAAACGAGTTTCATACGTCTGCGACCTCCGCATAATCAGACAAGTATTTGTTGTACAATGTCGGGGCGGTCTTTTTAAAGACGTCGTCTATCTTAGTTAAAAAATGATTACTACAGTCATCTTTGGGTGTGCTTTTTGACTGTGTATTCTGTGTTAGGGCTAGGTGGCCGTCTTTCCTATATTTGTCGAGGCTTTTTTGCTTGTGGTAATCAATGTTAGTCATCAGGATCTCCAAATTTTGTTTACAGCTTTGTGTTTCTTGCGGGGTAAGCAAGGAAGCTTTTTCCCAAAAATCAATTAGTCTTTCCAACTCGTCTTGCGGGGAGTGCATAAAATCTTCATATTTTATTAAAAGAGTCTTTGTTGGCTTTACGTTGCTTTTTTTATCGTAATAATCCAGAAGTTTGTAGTACCTTTGCATTTGTAGAGCAAAATGGTAGTGAAATATACAGGAAGAAGCAAAAAATAAACTGAACACATTATTTGGCTCTGGGATATCGTTCTCTCTGGTTGTGTACCATGGGAGATTATCATATTTAGAATCAAATGATTGCTCCCCTATGCGAGCATACCCATCAAGCAAAAAATCATCAACTTGATGACGCTCTTTTAAATTACAAAAAAAGTCTTCTATTGCTGTTTTCGTGTTTGGTTGTTGGACAAGTTTTTCTAATTCTTGAAATTGCTGAGTTTCCATCTTATGTGGCACGTGACATCCATCTGATAGAAGTGCCGCGGCCAAATTATAGGCTACACCATTCATATTTGTCTTGTACGTGTTTACCAAATTACTAAATATGGCATCTTTATAATTCCGCATCAATAATATGCTCACATTGTCATAGCTTTTGGTAAGATCTAGGCTTGCGTGACCTTGATGCGGGGTCAAATAATGAGCGTTATATAATAGCTCTCTACGATCGCCCAATATAAGTTTGCAGCAATACTCAATCCAGCTTTTGCCAGAGCGCGGATATGAAACCATATACGATTTTGGGCGTTCTTGTGAAGGGAGGGCGAAATGCATGCTACCCCTGCTTCTCACTAAAAAAGCCATCAACTGCTTCCTTGATGTATTCAAGTTTCTCGTCGGTGAGACCTACATAGGTTCCTAAAAAGAACGAGTTTGTCGTAATCAATTGGGCGTTAGGGAAGGTTTCATACATATCACCATATTCTTCAGCAAGGTGAACGTAGCCCGGGTGAGCCAAGATGTTGCCTGAGAAGTATGAGCGTGTTTGAATTTTAAGACCCTCAAGATGGTTTACTATATCCGGACGAGAGAAAGGAGCACCTTCCTTGATTGTCAATAGAAAGGCAAACCAACACGGGTCTGACTTTTTCGGTAGCCTCCGGCATATGAAAGTATTGTGCATAAGGCTCAAATATGGCCCGTAGCTTGGCCCAGTTTTCTCTCCGAGCAGCATCTAACATTGGAGGTTTTTCAAGCTGCTGTAGGCCCATTGCAGCCTGCAAATCTAGTGGCTTAAGGTTGTAACCTATTTCATCGAAAACATAGCGGTGATCGTACACAGCATCTTTGAGGCCGGGCAACCAGTTTTTAAATCTGTTACCACACGCTGTTTCGCTTGTGACGTTGCCTGGTTTCATTGAGTTGCAGTAACAAGCGCGCCCCCAGTCTCGGATACTAGCCAATGCCGTACGTGTCTTCTGACTGTTAGTTGCAATGAAGCCTCCCTCTCCCATCGTCATATGGTGGGCTGGAAAGAAGGAGCATGTTGACATGTCTCCATAGGAGCCCAACTTCTTACCGTCGTAGTAAGATCCCAAAGCATCGCATGCATCTTCTAAAATACCAAATCGTATTTTTCTACGA
>UEXL01000440.1_pt1 | contig 16851 bp, 22 predicted proteins | sample 1796671 | NCBI WGS metagenome assembly UEXL01 (sample SAMEA4772471, study PRJEB27181) | metagenome | reverse complement strand
AAATCACTGACTTTGATCGTGCTATCTTAGATTTGAAAAGACCTGAGAATCATGAAATGAAAGTAAAGGTGGGGCTTTTGATGAAGATTTTAGAAAAAGATCCTACCCTAACTACTATACAGAGAACTGGTGTGACTAAAAAGTCCAATCAGTTATTTGGGGAAGTAGCTAGGCAAGTAACTAGGAGCAAGTCAGCTTCTAAGACTTCAAACAAAAAGACCAAACCTAATTCATGGTTTTTATAATAATTTAATAATTTAAAACGAATAAAATGGCAATTCAAACAATCCCAGGTCTAACTGGTTTTACTTATGCACGAGTAGCTTCTATGGATAAGCGTGCTGTAGGAAAACTAACAGACGCAAATCACTTAGAGTCTTTCCACTCTACTGAGCCTGCGGACTATGATAAAAAGATTATCAGTCTGTATACTCAATCTTCATTGTATAGCAATGATTTCCTTGACATGATCAACAAAAGCACTCCTTATTATATTGATAATAATAGTGATGCTTGGAAATGGAAAATCGCTGTACCTTACAAATTCCCAAAAATCATTGATATTCCTGATTCAACAGCTGCTATGGCTAAACCAGGTATTGATGGTCAAGAGTTTCAGTTAATACTTGATACTAACGAATTCTCTAAAAATGCTATTATATCTGTAGGAACACGTCAGTATGGACCACGTTTTTACGTAATTAAAGATCCACAGCCTTGGAATGCTGGATTTATTTACACATTTACTTTAGTAAGTGACAACCCAACTGTAGATTTTGTAAGCTCTACTTTCTTATCTACTGGTATCGAATTAGAATTAGTTGATGCTGCAATTGGAGAGTTTGACCAAGATTTATTAGGACTTCCAAGATTGGGCGAAGAGATCACTATGTTTGAATCATTAGGTTCTGCATATGGATACGAGCACAAAATTACTGAATGGGCTGATGACAAAATGTTACGTGATTCTTCAGGTAAAGCATTAGACATCTTAGTATATGCTCCACAAAGACGTAATCAACTACCTTTAACAAGAAATGATGTTAAGTGGGAGCCTTTCGTTGAGTTCTGGATGCGTAAGTCTATGATAGAGTTGAAAGTTAAGAGAATGATCTGGGCTAAGCCTGGAACAGTTAAGACTAACGGTTCTAAACAAGAATTAAAAAGAACTTCTGCTGGTGTATACCACAGAATGAGAAATAACGGAAACTTTAGTACAATATAATAGAGGTGAGTTCTCTGCAAACTTGATTCGTTCAGTATTTGGAGACTTATTCTATAGAAGAGTAGACGTTAAAGATCGTAGAGTTAAAATGTATACTAATGAGGCTGGATTCGATGTATTCCAACAAGCTCTTAAAGATGATGCACTTAACTCTGGATTAACATTTATGGCTGATTCTGGAAACAGATACATGCAAGGAGAAGGACAGTCTATTACTTATAACTTTGCATTTGATGCAATGGTTACTCGTGAGACTGGACGTGTAGAACTTGTTCACTTAAAAGAACTAGATTTGCCACAAACTAATCTAGAATTCGGACAAAACAAGAAGTCTACTCCTGTATTCATGGTATTTGATGTTTCTCCTCAGTCTGATGGATCAATGATCAACAACATCCGTGAGGTACGTATGAAGGGTGCACCTTCTATGACTTGGGGTTATATTGATGGAACTCGTCACCACTTAGGTTTTGCTAAGTCTCAAGGTATGAGCTCTGCTAATAAATTCCCAGGATACGAAATCTGGATGAAAGATCGTTGTGATGTATTCATCGAGGATTTATCTAGAACTGTACTTATCGAAGAGATTCCACAGTTCTAAAAAAAGAGATACAAAGTTGACTGTCCCTAGTCAACTTTTCTCAGAGAAGAGTCCCCTCATCCCACACTGTCCCTCCTCAGAGGGGATATTCTTCTCGATATAAGAATGCTGAATTAAGTTTCTACCTGTTCAATCAGAGCATTCTACAAATAAATAAACCAAAAACTAATTAAACTACATTATGGGTAAAATAGGAAAAGTTTCTACTATCAAGAAACAATACAATAGTTCTCAATTGCAAACTATGGATAGTAATCTTGCTCAACAAGGTATGACAAGAATTCCTGGAACAGGAGTTTTTAAGTATCCTTATAAAGAGTTAGACGGTAAATACAGAACAGGGCTAGACCCTACTGCTGGATACATTAAACGTATTCAAGATCCTACTGAACAAGAACTAGAAATTGAGCGTGTTACAGAACTTAGAGATAAATTACAAGCAGTTTTAGGAGATATTGACTTAGGACCAAGAGCTAAATTCTGGAACTATGCATTATCTACAGGAGTAAATGATACAATACATGTACAACCTGTAAAAACTTTTAGATGGAGATAACTTCTACGATCTAACACAACCTCTTCAAGAGCTAGCTTTTGCATGGTTGAGAGTGCATCCAACGGTTGCATCTTCTTATCAAGCATGGGAAAGAGGTGAGTTTCCTGCAGACACACAATTCTATATTGTTAATGATGATATTGAAAATGCAATTGTCTACAAGAAAAAACAGCTTATTAACAAAGCTATTATCAAGTTTGACTCAATGAGTCCTGAAAAGAAAAAGAAAGTTTCAAGACTACTTGGGCTTCCTGTAACTGATGAGACAAAAGAAGAAGTTGTATATAACCAAGTTGATAACATGTTGAAACAATCTGAAGTTAAGTCTGGAAGCTTTAAAGGGTTAAATCCTGTAGAAGTATTTAACAGATTTGCTGATATGAAAGAAAATTTACTCCATATTAAAGATTTAATTAAACAAGCTATTCAACATTCAATTTACAGAGTTAAACCGAGTGGAAAAATCTATGAAGGTGAATACGAAGTAGCAATGGATGAAGAAGAATTATTAAAATATTTGGTAGATGAAGATCACCAAGAAGACTTAATAGTTCTAGAAAAAAAGTTGAAAACAAAGAAACTAGCTTCTGTATAAGAGGCTAGTTTTAAAACTCTTTTATAAATGATACCAGTAGATAGTTTATTATACAAAATAGACCAAAAACTAAATAAACTATCAACTAACGAGCATCAGCAAATTCAACTTGAAGACAAGATCTTAGCTTTGAATGAGGCTCAGATTAAGTTGATAAAACAAAAAGTTGATGGTTTTGCAATCCCTAACAAACTAGGGTTTGATGCTTTTAAAAAAAGGTACGAAGATTTACAAAATTTAGTTATAGATTTTACAAATCAACCGCTATCTTTAACAGAAACTAATACCGAACTACATCAATGGGATGCTGATTTAACTTCACTAAAACCTGAATACATGTTTTATGTTGATAGTTATGTATTGGCTGATAAAGGTAAATGCAAAGATCGTAAGATATGGATTAACAAGGACTTAAGTAAACATGGAGACTTATCTCTCTCTTACTTAATAATGATCACTACAAGCCTAGCTTTGAGTATCAAGAAACGTTAAATGCAATATCATCTAACACTATTAGTATATATACTGATGGTACATTTACTCCCAATGATATTTACATAATGTATATGAGATATCCTGTGTATATTAACAAAACAGGTTATGTCATGATGGATGGAAATCCATCTACTAATCAAGATTGTGAGCTTGCCTCATATCTAGAAGACGAGCTTTTAGATTTGACAGTTCAAAATCTTGCAATGTATACTGAAAACGCTAGTGCGGTGCAAAGTGCACAATTCAGAATACAAACTAATGAATAAAAAATTAATTATTAACCTTAAATCATAAACAATGGCTGATTTTTCATTAACCACGTTATTCGTGGTGCCAGTAGGGCAAACTGCTGTCCCTAGCTCTGGTTCGACTCAAGATTTAACTGCAGGAACTGTAGGAATCTTTGATCAAAATTATGCAACTGTAACTGCTGCTGCTGGAGCAAATCCTGCTAGTGATGCAAAGTACATTTACATCGCTCAAGGTAGAGCAAACACTTATTTACAAGGATCTAAAAGATCTGACAAGATTAAAGGATGCCCAACAGCTGGTGCTTCCTGCAATTCAAATGTAACAGAATGGTACAAAGTATCAGGTTGTGCTACTGCTGCTAATCAAATTACTGATGTAACAGACTTCAAAGTACAATGTGGTGAAATCGTAACTTAACATTACGTGCTCACTCTTCTTACATTGATACACTATACTTCAATGGATTTACACGTTCTGTAACTGTAAATGCTCCATGTTGTGAATGTGGTGGTGATGTATGTACTGATGTAGATGTTAACGCATTAATCAACTCTCTAATTGTTAAATTACAACAAGAGGCTCCTGGAGATAATCCAGACAACGTTTCTTTCAACTCTTTCTTTACTTTTGAAAATGTTGGTGGAACTAAACTTAGAATCGAAGGTAAACCATTAACTAAATATGGTCAACCTTGTGATGTTGCTGCATTCCCATTCGAGTATGACAGAATGTACTTCAGTACTTTTGTATACGATGGACCAGCTACAACTGCTGATTTTATTGTTGCTGACGCTTGTAATATCGTTGCTAACTCTGCTGTAGTCCAAAAAGCATCTTATGCTTCTGGAGGATCTGAAGAATTCAAGCAATTAGAAAAGAACTTCTACAGCTACCAAGCTGGATATTTAAAGTCACTATATAGAATGGGTGGCTACAATGAGAACTTTGAATCTTATGTGACTGATGGAGTTGTTTACGATAGCTACTACATTAGATTTAACCAATTAGATAAGGCAGCTTATCAATGGGGAGATTACATCATGCAAGACTCAACTGTAATCATTGCTGTACCTAATGCTGACACAAGTGGAATTGCTGCTCTTATTGAGCCAATCCTAGAAGATGCTTTAGGACTTGTTGATGATGACAACACTTGTATTACAACTACGACTACTGCTGCTGCTTAAACAGCGTCAGAAGTAGGGATAGAACATTAACATAAACCTATGCCAGAGGTGAGAGGATTATCTCATATCCTCTGGCATTTTTTTTAAAACAATAGTATGGCAGCCACATTACAATTAGATATTATAGTACCTCCTACCTATAGTACTTCATTGCTTGCTGTTACAGATGCATCTGTCTATCCAGACAGCCCACCAATTGTATCAGCTCCAACAATTGAGATAGAAATACCAAATTTTGGTAAACAGATATTACCTTTTCTACCATTAGAAACTAATATCTTTGGATCAGTCACTTTAGGAATAACTGAAGATGGCTGCAAACAAGCATTACCTGATGGTATATATAAATTAAAATATTCAATAGCTCCAGCATATGTAAACTATGTTGAGAAGACTATTATGCGTGTTGACAAATTACAGGAGAAATTTGACAGTGCATTTTTAAAACTTGATATGATGGAGTGCGATAGTGCTCTTAAAACTCAAGCTAGTGTAAATTTAAACACAATAAACTTTTTTATTCAAGGAGCAATTTCTTTAGCAAATAATTGTGCTGAGCAAGATGCTCTTAAGTTATATACAAAAGCAAGCAACATGCTTGATCAATTTATAAAAACCAATTGTGGTTGTACTGGTAACGGTAACAATTACATAATAAACTTTAGATAAAAATGGCCCAGTGTGCAAATTGTGGTGCAAAGGTAGGATGTGGATGTCAGTTAACTAACGGTCTATGTGCTCATTGTAATGGTAATTCTAAAAAGGAAGTAACAACATCAACTTATGTTAACACCCAGATTAACAAACTGTCAGGACTGTCACAAGATACCTGATTTACTTAGACAGATAGACTGTAAGATAGCAGAGCTTGCTAACGGTGCATACAATAATGTTGTATTCATGTTAGGTGATTGTGTTCCTGCTACTACAATTGTTCAGTTACTAGCATATAAACGTATATTAACGTTTAAATACTGCAATCCTCATTATGGAGGATGTTCGTCTGTCAATGATATTGCTGGTAAAGTTATTCGTTTAACATCTGGATGTGTTGCTAAATGTAACGAACCTACGGTATGTGAAATAACAACATGCCCTATACCTATAGTACCAAACCCAACAACTACAACAACTACTACTTCTCCAATAATTTGTGAGTTTAGTGGAAATATAATTTGTATTCCACCAACAACCACTACAACTACTACTACTATATTACCAGATTGTAGAGTTGAAGGATGTTTCCAAGTTAGAGAGATTCCACCTCCACCTCAGTGTGACACACCTTTTAATACAAATTTACCAGAAGGTTTCCCTGATGGTATAACAGGTAACGGTACAAAAGTATTATCTAATGGTGTTCAATTAACTACAACTTATACAGGACCAACAATATCACCTTCTTTATTAACAGATCCTGGAACAGAGGAATTGTGTGATGGAGTATTAGTTAATACATATAATGATACTGACAAGACTCAGTTCCCTTTAATTGTAGGAGGATCTATAGTTTTAGAATTTGACCCACCTGTAGTTTCTGTAGCACTTGTTAGTACTGGATATGGATACAGTAGTTTCTTAGGTGAGACAGAAACTGTAACTGTAGAGTCTTTAGATCCTATTGTAGGTGAAAACATTACTTAGCTGTAGCTTAAATGAAGCCACTGCTACTTATGAAACAACTCAAGTTAATGAAAATCAAATTAACTTAACAGGTTCACAAATTAGTCCAAGCTTACAAAGTGGAATTACTGTTATTACACCAGAAGCAGGAGGTATCTCTAGATTAGTATTAACTAACACTACAAGTCTTCCATTAGCTGGTGTAGTCTTTGATTTATATGCATGTGGTGGAGTAGCTCCAACAACCACCACCACTACTACCAGTCAAATACCAGTCACAGGAAACTCATACTTTACTTTCTGGAGTGATGTTTCAGGTTCTATGAATAACACAATTGCAGTGACAGCACAAATAGCTAGTGTTACAGGTGTAAAAGTTCTAGTTTCTCCAACTGTACTAGCAGGATCAACAGAAATCCAACTGGGATATGGTAATCAGGCTAATAAAGTTACCGTGCAACATCCTAGTGGAAACACTACAGGTGGGGCGTATTTATGTGTGGTACCTGGCATGGAAGCTATACATCCTTCAATACCTGCAGGAACTTTTGTTACTGCAGGATCAAATGTTCTAACATTTAATCTTGTAGACATTAATGGAAACCTGTTGCAACAACAGCAGATATTGTCCAGGGACCCAATGGTGTTGTTACGTTTAATCTAACAGATGCTCAGAAAACTGCTGATTACCAAAACACATCTAATTTAAGAAACTTACTTCAAGATTTCTATGCAACAGGAGGAACTGAAGCAAGTGGAAATACAGACAGAGCTACTAACGGTAGTGATGAGTTTGAATCTCGTGTATACTGGTGTCATAGTGGTGAAGAAAGACAAATTCAAATGCTTTCAAATAAAGGATTAGGAGGCACTATAGATGGAGCAGGATATTTCCCCTGATGCAGACAGTTTAGTAATTATGGCCTTTGGTGATGAATCAGGAATAGGATATAATATGGATGGTGAGCACCCTAGTTCAGGACCTAGGTGGGCAAATAGAGCAAGTCAAACAAATTCAAGAATAGTAGATGATATATCAAGTGTAAGAACCTTTGTTACGAATATAGAAAGTGCAGCAGGAAACACTAATATATATAGAGCTAAGTTTTTCCATCCAGAAGCTACATCTAGTTACACTCTCTCAACAATAAAACCTTTAGTTTCACCTGAAGGACTTCTTAATGCAGGAAATAATGGTGCAGCTGTAGTTTCAAGTATTGGTAATGTTCCTGCTACTGCTACAATAGTTCTACAGATAATCTGATAAACTTCCCAAGCGCAAGTCCTGTAAGATTTGCATGGTCAGCAGATCTAGATAATAGTCCTGCTAACCCAGAACAGTACTGGTATGATCAAATAAGAAATGCATTAATAGACTTTGGATATGGAGTTTAGTAAAAATCAAAAATTGTAGATAAAGATGATAATATTTATAACATTAAGTTTCGCAGGTGCAGAGTCAGGTCCTTTTGATCTGTACTCTGATGTTGATGGTTTTACTACACCATTTGCACAAAATGTAAGCAAGGCTGATCTTTTATTAGGTTATGAAGTGGTAGCTCCTGATGGAACAACAACTGTTAGATTATTTGATTTAGGTGCAGACTGTATACCCTCTACAACAGATATATACAACTGTGCTACACCAAATTGTGATTTCTCTGGAGAGATTAATTGTATAATACCAGACTGTAACTTTAGTGGAACAATTGTTTGCCCTGCGCCAGAAACTACAACCACCACTACTACTGGATATCCAGGATTCTCACCATGTACTTGGTCAACTTATGGAGGTAACCCTGGAGAAATAGCTGTATACGACTTTAATACTGGTTCATCAACCGTGGTGTTAGTACCTAATGATTTTACAACCACTTCAGGAATAAACAGACCTATCTGTTCTACATCAAGTAAGTTATGGTTAGCTGGCTATCCTGCATCTTCTACAGCTTGTGGTAATATTGATATAACTAAACCAGAAGGTTTCCCTAATGCTGTAACAGGAAATGGAACAAAAACATTATCTAATGGTGTAGTGTTAACTACAACATATACTGGTCCTAATCCAATATATGATTCAACACCAGGAAGTTATGATATCTGTGATGGATTTTACATAAATCAGACAAATACTAGTACAAGTGCAAGTTTCTCATTAAAAGTTAATGGAGAATTGACTATGGAGTTTGATCCTCCTATAAACTGTATTCAATTTATATCTAGTGCATGGGGTTATAGTGGAGATCCAAAAACAGAAGGTGATATAGAGATTGTATCTGTAACCAGTGCGTCTTCTATTATAGGTGAGCAGATTATGCAATGTACTAGAGGTGATGATCCTGAAGACATTCCTACATACCAAACAATACAGGTAAGTCCAAATCAAGTTAACATGCAAGGCTTATCAGGAGTTTGAAAATTCGTCTAATCAAGTTGGATCAACTAGAATTATATCAGAAGAGAACGGTATTTCAAAATTAGTACTTACTAATATATCTCCAACAAGTGTGAGGGGAATAATTCTTGATTTCTATATAGACGATACTTCGGTTACAAATAATCCTACTGGACTTCAATACATTAGAGAATGGGATATAAATACATCTGGTGCTACACCAACTCTATCTTTTGTTAGAGAAATATCTATTGACGCAGATAATCTATCTAACCAAGGTATATGGGGAAGTGAAATAACTGCAATAGCTACAACTACTGACAATAATACATTACTTGCAGGATTTGGTGCAAGAGATAATGGCGAAACTAGTATGGGTGTTTACTCATGGGATATTTCTACATCTGGTAATATTTTACTAAATGAAAGTAATAAAATAGATAAAGCATCTGTAAGTTTTGGTAATACGTTTGGAATTATAACAGAGCTTACAGGAATGTTTATCACTAATGATGACAATGTTATTCTTTCTGCTAGATACTACGAAGATGAAAGTCCTAATAATGCAGCAAACCGTGTAAGACAATATGAAGGACTAGACTTAAGTTCTTGGACATCATCATCACCTGTTATTAATTTACAACAGCGTGGTGTTCCTGAATTTACCACTGCGTGGACTAGTACAAGTAAAGCTATGCCTGTATGGGGCGTAAATGGATTATTACAGGTAATTCAACCAGAAACACTTCAAGTATATAACATTGATCAAATAGGACCATACAATGCTACACTGTCAGGTACAGTGGCTGATGATACTGTTTGGATACACACATCAACTGGTTGTGCAAATGTTAATATTCAGTATGATGATTGTGAAGGAGCTACGTGGATACCTGCATTAACTGAACAAATTGAAGATGAGTGGGTATATACAGGACCTGCTACTTTTACATATGCAGGAGTTGAGGTTACAGCTAGTGCCACTCAAGATAATATGAGATTACAATCAGGTGATACTATAGGAGGTATACCACAAGAAGGATGTAGTGGAATATCTAACCCATCTGCAAATAATGTATTAACAACTCTTAAAGGTTTTGATTTTACTATTACGTTAAGTTTTTCACAGCCTGTTAATAATATTCCTATTAGAGCTGCTGTACTTAATAGTCAACCTGACTTAAGTTCTGGAGATGTTTATACATTTGACACAAACACAGGAACACCTACTGTATCAATTAGTACTGGATGTAATGTTCAAGTGCAAGGAAATAAAATAGGTGGAGGTGTACCAGATTACAATACTGAAGGTGACGGAGAGTTTATTGTATCGTCTGATGAAAACTATACAATTTTAACTATATCTGGTGATGCACCAACTGGAGGACCATTATTATTAGGTTGTTTAGAAGTTGAAAAAAACTGTACATGGGCAACACCTTTTAGAGGAAGTGCTGGAACTGATACAGTGTTTATATATAACCCACTAGCTAATACATATTTACCACAATCTCTTTCAAATGGGTTTGGTAGTGTATTTGACTATCTCAGAGGAAATTTTAGCTCAGAGAATATTTTGTTTTTTGCAAAAAAAGATGGATCTGATCTTCGTATAAAAAGATATAATATAGGACAAGGTTTAACATACATTGATGAGATAGTAGTAACTGCTCCTTCTGGTGAACAATTTTCAGCACCAGTTACATGTGCGATAGATGATAATACTCTTTTATTAAATACAACCCAAGGAACTCTAGGGTACGTTGGTAAAATATATAAACTAGTAATAAATTCAGACGGTACAACTACACTAACATTCTTATTTACTTTAGAAAGTGAGAGACCTTATTGGACATCTCCGATATTTTCAAATAATAAAATAATATATCAGAGACTAGATACTCAAGATATTGGCGATCCACGTTATATAGTTCAAAGGGATTACGCTACCTTAGATATAGAACTTGAAATAAATGTAACATACTTAGACATTGGTGGATCATCACCAGATGGATATCTTATTCAGAACACTACCCAGTCTATGTTTTTCTATGAGGATAAAATGTACATACTTGTAAGTGGTATTAAATTATATGAAATAGATACAACTTTCCCTTACAATACTACATTAATAAATGAAAACACAGAATTCTTTGGTCCAGAAGAATTTAATAATCAATATTTAAGAGCTTGGAGTAATTCAGGTGAATGTAGTTCAAACCTATCTTTCATTCCAACAAATGAAACTACAACAACTACCACTAGTGTAACAACGCTACCACCAAATGCTCCAAATACAATATGGATAAAGTTTAACCCTGTAACTCCAGCATAGATAATTTATGAAAGCAACACAAAAAATAAAAGATAAGTTAAGGGAGATTCGTAGATCAAATCCAGGTCTTACTTCTGTCTGGTATGGTTATAAATCATCTAATGGAATTAACACAGGAGAGTTAAGTGTTGTATGTGGTGTTGAAAAGAAAAAACCTCTTTCAGAATTATCTGACGATGAGATTATTCCAACTGAAGTTAAAGTTGGAAGTCAGTCTATTAAAACAGATATTGTGGAAATAGGTAAACCAGAACTACTAGGTACTTGTAATTCTGCATGTGGTGAAAACGCAGGATCAGCATCAATACCTAACAGATCATATACAAGACCTGTTAAAGGTGGTTTATCTATAAGTAGTAATAACACTAACACAAGTGTAGGTACATTTGGATTAGTTGTAAAAGATGTTGCTACAGGAGCCATATTAGGACTTAGTAATAATCATGTTACAATTGCAGATGCATTTTATACAGACTCTAGAGATTTATCTGGAGTGATACAAAATGATTATGACCCAACAAATAACATATACCAAGGAACTGAAGGAACTGTTGCTGGAGGTAGTTGGGCAGAATACTTTACCTCAGCAAATATAATTGGAAGAGGTGTAAGATATGTTCCTGTACACCCAAAGAGTTCAGGATTAGTAAATAATGTAGATGCTGCATTATTTTCATTAACCGAAAATTCTATAGATCTTAATGAAAGCTTCAAACAAGTAGGATTAGATTCAGTTATAACAAGTAATCTTGCTTTTGCTACAACTTCGGAGATAGACAATGCTCTTGCAAGTAATCCAGAATTATATAGTTCAGGAAGAACAACAGGTCCTAAAGGTGGAGCTAGTTGTCCCATGAGAATTTTTACAACAACAGGAGGATTCCCTATTTCATATAAAAGACAAGGAGTAAACACTCAGATTGAAATGGAAGATATTATAGGATATTTTAAACCTCCTTTAGAAGATCCTACATCACAAGATCCAAGTGAACTTTGTTGTAATCCAGTAAGGGGTGGAGATTCAGGATCTGCTTTAATTGCTAATATAGGAGGAACTATAAAAGTGATTGGACTAGTTTTTGCTGGAGGTGGATCAGGATGTGATGGTGGACCAAATTCATATCAAGTTGGATGGGCTTGTAGAATAGATGAAGTAGCTAACCAATTAGGGAATCACTAGTCTTGATGCAGGTGACAAACTTACTATTGTAAATAACGCCTCAATAGAGTATGTAACTCAAATTGGAGGAAGTGATCAAATAAATAAAGAATGTGACGGAGCAACTTATTGGCAAGTTGGTCTAACGGACACATTAAATAACCCTTGTTAAAATATAAAATATCATGTCAAATAATTGCTCAAATTGCTATAACGGATGTACTCAGATATGCTCAGATAAATGCGTTAAATATACAGGGGTAGATGTCCCTGTTCTAGGAATAAAAAATGGAGACTCTCTGTCTTATGTGGAGCAGTCAATAATAGGTTTTCTAACTTCAACACTTGATGGTACAGGAATATTTCCTGTAATACCACAGACAGATATATGTCCAAGTTTACAAGCAGAACTAGACGATTGTAATCCCCTTTCATTAAATAATTACTTAACAGGAATCGTAAAGTTTTTATGTAGTTTAGAAGAACAAATTTCAGGAGAAGGAGGAGAAACACCCTTACCAGCCTATGACCTAGATTGTATAACTATACCAACCACAGATACAAGTGATACGTTTGCAGTATTACAAAGTGTGATATATAAAGTGTGTACACTAGCTGAACAACTTAATGATTTTATAATTTTTGTTGAAAACACTTATGTTAGAATTTCAGATATAAATACGTATATTGAAAACTATATACAAAATGATCCAGGTCAACAACTTATTGCTAATAGGATGGTTCCATTTTCAATTGTTGTTGCTGCTACTGGAGGTGCTGCATTTCTTAACAACTTTAATGCTTCTGGTGCTGGTATAGGTGAATGGGAAAGTATATATTTGTGTAATGGTGAAAATGGAACTCCTGATTTAAGAGGTAGAGTACTAGTTGGAACTAGTGATGGAAGCATGGGTGGTGCAGCAATGGATGTAACTGTAGATCCTGCTCAACCTGATAACCCAACTTATACAATATCAACTGCAATAGGTAATAATGGTATAGTTTTGACTCAAGGACAAATTCCTTCACACATACACGATGTTACTCTTGGACAATCAACACCTACAATAACCCCTACAGGATGGGCAGCAGGACCTTACCTTGGTGATAGTATACCAGGTGGTGGAGGATTTGATGGTGGAAATAATGCCTTTTAGACAAAGACAGTTTAATGCAAATCCCCTTCCTCCACATACACATAGTGTTACTCTTGATCCTACAGGTGGTGGACAATCACATAGTAACTATCAACCTGGACGTGGAGTATATTATATAATTTACATACCTTAAAACAAAATAAAATGGCATATCTACCTGTAAACCCTTGCTGCACTGATGTAGTTTTAAATAACCCTTGTGGATGCACAAGTACATGTAATCAATGTACTAACTCCTGTGGAACAAATGGTACTGTATCGAGCACAGTTGTGTACGATGGTCCAACTCTTCCAGGATCTGGTGTAGAAGCTTGTGACACAATCAATGTAGCATTATCAAAAATAGACTCTGTTCTTGTCGAGTTAAAGAGTCAAGTTGCAACTAACACTAGTGACATTGCTTCTATTAAAGAACAGATAATAAACATTAACTCACAAATAACAAACATTAATAACAACTGTTGTTCATAATGATGACCGTACTACTAACCATATCCCAAATAGGATTTGATAATTCTCAATTTGACTTATACTCAGATCTAGATAATTTCACTACCCCCTTTTGAAACAGATGTATCAGACACTGACTTGTTAAATGGATACACTAGTTCTCTAGTTCCAGATTACACAAACATTGTACGAGTGCAGGCTTTAGGTAAGTGCGTCAATTATTTGGATATAGTTTTAGAAAATATAACAACAACAACAACAACAACTTTAATTCCTTAAACCATGTTAATACAAATAACCATAACCATTCCACCTGGAGGCGCTGCTGGACCTTTTGACTTATATTCAGATGCGGACGGATTTACAACTCCATTTGAAACACAAGTCCCAGCTGTAGATTTAGTAGCTGGATATACAGTTACACTTCCTATGGGAGCAACCATTATACGAGTTTGCTCTGTTGGTACATGTGAAAATTGTATTGACTTACCAACTAATTGTCCAACAACTACTACTACAACAACTGTTGCACCAACTACCACAACAACAACAACGGTAGCCACAACAACTACAAGTACTACAGTAGCTCCGACAACAACTACAACAACAACTGCAGCAACAACTACAACAACTACAACTGTTGCACCTACTACTACTACAACTACAACTGTTGCACCTACAACAACAACTACTACAACAGTTGCACCAACAACAACAACTACCACAACAGTTGCACCTACTACAACAACAACTACTACTGGAAATCCTGAAAAGTTAAGTTGGGAACTTACAACTACTACACAGCTTCTGAAATATTTGCTGTAGGTATGCAAATACTTGTAAATGATGTTGTTCAAGTTCAGGAAAGTATTGATGGAGCTAATTATCCATTGACAGGTGAGATTTTGGTTGGTACAGGAGCAACAGTAAAAGTTATAGTTACAAATCAAAAGACTGGAATACATACTTTCCAAAACAGAGCAACATTACAAGGTCTTGGATCACCAGTTGTAATCTTAAGTGATACTCAATCTGCAACTAATTCACATGTATCGAATGTAACATTTACTAAAGCTGGAATTACAGAAGATCTTGAGGTCATTGGTAATATTATAGTAAATACAACAACTACTACCACAACAGCAGCACCAACTACTACAACTACTACAAGTAGTGCTGTAGGAGCTTGTGATTTAGGTACTATAACAGCAACTGCACCATCACAAACAACAACCACTACTAGTACAGTGGTTGGGTTGACGCAAGGATTATTAAGTCCTTTTGGACAAACGAGTGCTACTTCAGCATGTACACAATCGATGACATATGATGTTTGGGTAACAAACGTTAATTCAAATGGTTCACCAACTACTAGTTCTGTCGTTTATCAAAATGCGTCAGGTACTACTGTTTTTCAAGGAGCAACAGCAGCACCTTGGCACATCTATGAAATGTCAGCTGCAGGTGCAAGTGGAGCATATTCATTTGAGATAGATGGAAATGGTAATGTTGGAGGACCAATTACCATATGTACAATATAATTTATAAATTTTAAAAACAATATAATATGGCCTTTACCGTAAATGTAAAAATAACAGCACCCCATGGAGCCGATTCAGGACCTTGTGATATATATCAAAATGGTGACTTTTACCAAACTCCTGTAGCTACTGGTGTATCAATGTCATCTCTCATAGCACCAGCTGGTGTTGATGTAGGAGTTAATGCTAGCACAACAATTTTAAGAGTTCAGAATACTGGAACGTGTACAAACTTTGAGAATGTTGCAATCCTATTTTCATAATATAATATGACAGCTTTAATAAAAATAGATACAATAGGTAAAGATCTTCATTTGTTTAATCTCTATTCTGACATAAATAACTTTACAGCTCCATTTGCAACAAATGTAACTAGAGCTGAACTGTTAGGTACAGTTAAGGTAGATGGTTATCCAACTGATCAATTACCTGATCTAGCAACAGTTGTTAGAGTTATGGCAATTGATGAAGGGATATTCCTAGATATTAATGTATAAAAAAGTCTTGTTTTGTTGGTTTTACAAGGCTTCTCCTAGGGTTATTAGTAGCCCTGGGAGTTTTTATTTATAACTAAGTTGATTATAAATAATAACCTGGTTTAGTAAATTTATTTGTAATATCCAAAATAAATTTTATATATTTACAATATTTTTTAACTAAAGCACAATTAAATGTCGTACAATGAGAAATTACTCAGACAGCTAGAGGGACTACTGGGCTGGAAGAAAAGTAAAAAGTTTTATGCTGAGAAGCTAAATATAACAGAAGATGAAGTAGATGAACTAATTAAAGAAATAAGAAGCAGAGATAAAGATGAAGGAGAAACGTTTCTAAGAACATCAAACACAACAGAAACCTTTGAATCACTAAAGAAGGTTAATAATGAGAAGGGGACTATGGAGAGTACAATTACTCTTGATTACGAACCCAAAGATTACTTGGAGCTAGCAAAGCTTCATAAAATAGACTTAGACAAATACATAATTACAAACTATTGGTCTAAAGTGCTTCCAAGTGGAAAGTTTACTTCCTCAATATTTTCAAAGAGGAAGACACCAACAGATTACACAGCTGAGGATTTCAGCAAGTTCCTAGAGAACTATAAATCAAATTACATTCCAATCCCCTCACCAGAGAGAACTAAGAATAGAGATGTTACAGATGTTGAAATATCTCTATCTGATTATCATTTAGCAAAACGATATGTTGATGGTGATAACAATCCTGAAGTAAGAGTAAGAAGATTTTTTGAAGTGGCTCAAAATTTGATGCACAAGGTA